>AR_comb_assmDRAFT_10080352_pt1 | contig 45687 bp, 39 predicted proteins | sample ArasoioldDNA_FD_10543 | JGI IMG/M metagenome (IMG submission 10543) | reverse complement strand
TTCTCGACTCCCTCGAAGATTTCCTGGCGCGAGCGTCGCGACCTTTTCCCGGAAGGGGTGGCCTCCGGCGATCCTGACAGCAACAGCGTGTTGCTGTGGACCCGGCGGGCTCCGCAGCCTACACCGGCCCAGGAACTGACCGTCGAAGTGGCGCTCGACCAGACGTTCCAGCGCGTGATCGCAACTCAGAAAGTTTCGATTTCGGCGGAGGCGGATTGGACCTGCCGTGTGCTGGTCGGAGGACTGAAGCCGGCCCAGGTCTATTGGTATCGCTTTACCGATCCTGAAGGTTCCGGCAGCCGCCTCGGTCGCACCATCACCGCACCTGCCGAGGATGATTCCCGGCCGGTCCACTTCGCGTTCGTCAGTTGTCAGAACGCAAACCTCGGAGCGCAGAACGCGTATCGAAGAATGATCTTCGAGGACGAGCACGCTTCTGAGCAGGACCGGCTCAGCTTTGTTCTGCACCTGGGCGACTTCATCTACGAGATGGTCTGGTATCCGGAGGACCGCGCCACTTACTACGACCGCAAGGTGCAGGAAATCGTCCGTTATCCCAAAGGAGAGAAAATTCACGACTTCCACATCCCCGTGGACGTGGATGACTACCGTGCCGTGTATCGCGCCTACCTGCACGATCCCGAAGTACAGGACGCTCGTGCCCGTTGGCCCTTTGTTCCCATGTGGGACAACCATGAATACAGCTGGCAAGGATGGCAAGCCTTGCAAGTGTTCGACGGCAAAGCGCGTCCCGCGCAGACGCGCAAGGTTGCCGCCATGCAGGCATTTTTCGAGTATCAGCCCGCGCGTATGGTGAAGAGCGGTGGTCCCTCGCGAGAAGAGTTCAACCCACCGAAGATCCAGGATGCCCCGGTCACCGTTTTCGATGAGCATGGACTCGGGCAGGAGGCCAACAATCTTGCGGCGATCAAGAGTCTGACGGGATACCGGTCGCTGCGTTGGGGCCGGAACGTGGAACTCATGATTACCGACGAGCGAAGCTACCGATCGGAGGATCCCGGGACCAAGTTCGATGACGCAGATTTCTCTAACAAGGACTATTCGGAGTTCTTCCCAGAGGAGGTGCTTGAGATCATCGATGGCGGCCGCGATTACAACGGAGGCAAACCGCCCAATACCATCCGTTTCGGGGACCGGCAAGTTCAGAACCTCCGTAAGGCAGATCCCGCGCAGACCATCCTTGGAGCCGAGCAAAAAGCGTGGTTTCTGGAACAACTGCGGAACTCAAAAGCGGCCTGGAAGATCTGGGGAAGCACAACTTCGACACTGGATATGCGCGCCGACCCGCTGAACCTTCCCGCAGGGATGGTTGCAAGCGCCTGGCCCGGTGCCGGGTATGCCACCTTTGGCGGCGTGGACTTCAGCAATGCCCCTCAGGAGCGCGGTGAAATCTACGATTTCATTCAAAAACAGGGGATTACGGGATTTGCCACGGTGGCGGGCGACGCGCATAGCTTCTGGGCTGGCTTATCGGCGAAGTCTCTCCCGCCGAAATCCTTTGAACCGGTAGGTGTGGCATTCGTGACTGGATCAATCTCCGCGCCCGGAGCGGTAGAGGCAATGGAACACCAGGTGAAGAAGGACGCTCCTCTGCGGGCTCTGTTCGTTGGGCAAGGTCCTGGTGACAACCGTCCGCAACCCACCATTAATATGCTGGTGCGTCATGGTGTTCGGTCCTGCCTGGAATATGCGAAGAGTGGTGACGTGCAGAAGGCCCGCCAGCTTTCCAATCGCGATTTGTCACCGCACCTGTCGTTTATTGACATGGGCGGCCATGGATATGCGGTTGTGCACGCAGCTGCCGACCGCCTGGAAACGGATTTCATCTGCCTGCCGCGTCCCATCGTTCGCCAGGACCAGCCGGATGGCGGACCGATTCTTTATCGTGTCCGGCACGCTGCTAAGCTCTGGCGCAAGCACGAACGTCCGAGTCTCGAGCAAAAGGTGATAGAAGGCAATCCGGCGTTTTCGATTTAGGCATCGGCGAACAGGGAAATCTCTCCCAGGTCGGGGCCTGCCGGAGGCATTTTGACTGTAATCGCGATTCTTCGCCAACTAAGAGCTAGGTTCCCCCCCGCTTTGACTGCGCGAGAATCTTGGCCGGAAGACGCAAGTCCGAACATTTTCGACACTACTGTACTTGATTCAGGTTCTGGTAGATCAGCATCCCCACAAGCACCAGCAGAAATACCCCAGACCCGATTCCAAATGCGCGCACCGGGATGGTAAGCCGGGTGACCTTGGCGAGCAGTTCCGTCTGCTCATCGTGCATGTGCGAACTTGCGTCATCCAGAAATAACTGGTCATCCCTGCGCATAGTGAGTGTGCTCTTGTAGATCAGAAGGAGGATCAGACCAATCGCGAAAGCCCCGAAAATCACAGCCACAACAGTCAGCATCATAAGCCACCCTTCGGCCCGTTTCCAACTCAAGGGCGAGCAGCTTTCCCGCCCTACAAAGATGGCTTTAGGCCTTTCAAAATGTTAAACCGACAGAACGGCGATTATGCTCATCGCCCATGATGGGTGCAATGGGACATTTCGCCAACCGGGAAACATTCCCGATATTCCCACAACTCAAATCCGGTCTTGGACGGGCTCCAATTCCGGGCTGCACTGAGAGGTTTTCAGGGACTTGACAGCATCTTCCGCCGTGAATCTTCCCATCAGCAGTGCTAGCTTACGGTTTGTTGTCATTTGGATTGGAGCTGGATCGACTCGCTGCACGTACGAGGCAGCGCGCGTGCCGCCACGTTTCACTTTCACGACAAATCTGATGTTTTTCATGTCTTGTATCCTTCGCCAAAACGAGTAGGAGAACCTTGAGGGAGATCCCTCACCGTCATTACCGCGTGGAGACTGTAGACACGCCGCATTCCACGCAACGGGCTTTCTTTGATGTGATCAATCCGCAAGCTGGGCACATCCTTTGTGATCGAACCCAGGTGACCTGTGGTATCAATTTCCGCATCCGTCGGAGCAGCAGTGTCGTGAGGAACAGGATAAGCAGACCTAAGATAATGTTGGTTGCGTTCATCGAGAGCGACCTTTCTTTGGCGAGTTCTGCATCGATCTCGCCTGCAAGATCGCTGCGGACGAAAGGCGCAGAAGGCCCGCTCAGCTGAAAAGCCTAAGGTGGAAGAACTTCAGACAGACTGGCTTAGGTCAGAGGATCTGAAAGAGGAGAAAAACGTAACCGCCTCAATAACGATTATAGCAGCTGAGGGCCTCTTGCACTTTGGCCGAATACGAGTCACCAAAGTGCTCGGAGCAAAAATGGAACATGCTTTGGCCCCGCACCTCGATCTGGGTCAATGAGTTCCGCCGCTGCAACCCGGAAGAACCCACCTTTCACCCGATCATGCGCAGTTACATCACCAACTGTTGAAATCAGAGATTTATCGTCAACTGACACCCGGCCCACTGCCCTGCGACAGGCTGACCAACCAGCGCGGTGAAGGCCAATCTCGACATAATGTGAGTAGAATCTGAGTGCCTGGAGAACAGCAACGACTTGCGTTTCGGCAAATCAAGATTCCTTCTCAAGGAGAGACCACTGCACCTGTCAGGTTCGAGTCTCCTCTCGTCAGTATTGGTTCTCTGTTGCGCGGTTTCTCTGTGCGCGCAGACTGTCGCGAGGGCCAAGCCAACGCCTCGCATTTCGGACTCTGTGCAGGGCCTCATTAACCTAGACGTCGTAGTGACCGATAGCTCAGGGAAGCCAATCTCCGCGCTCGGACCCGAGGATTTTGCTTTGTTGGACAACGGCCAGCCGCAGAGAATCATTTCTTTTCGCGAGTTCGATGGAATCTCCTCCAAGCCCGATCCTCCAGTCAGAGTGATTCTCCTCATCGATACCATCAAGATGCCGTTTGATCTGGCTGCTTTTGAGCGGGAAGAAGTTGAGAAGTTCCTGCGGCGCAATGGCGGTCATCTGAGTCAGCCCGTTTCGATCTTCGGGCTTTCAGATACCGGATTCTGGACCCTGGCTTCCGGCGACGGGAACGCCCTAGCCTCAGAAATCGCTCGCGACAAGCTAGTCTTTATCCGTCGCCGCCAGCTTTTGGGCAACGGGACGGGAGAGTTCGCCGACTCAGACAATGAGGATCCTCCCGGCTTGAAAGCTCTGAAGGCACTCGGCGATATTGCCACGGCTGAAAGGCGGAAGCCTGGTAAGAAACTCCTACTCTGGGTCGGACCTGGCTGGGGTGTTGGGAGCGCGCGCGACTTTGAGCCGAAGAAAACTCGCGATCCTAAGCAGGACGCCTTCGACACGATCTATTGGTTCTCCAATCTGCTCCGCGAAGCTCGCATTTCTCTATTCAGCTTTACAGTGGGCCAAACCGACCCTGAGACGCGCTCCGACCTTTATTTGCGCTTCATAAACGGAGTGGAATCGGCACAGGAAGCAAGCCTCAAGAACCTCGATAGGAAAGTCCTTGCCGTGCAAAGCGGGGGTCGTGTGCTGGGACCTGGTAACGACCTAGTCAGTCAAATCGATGACTGTATTCAGGAGGGACGCGCTTTCTATACGCTGTCGTTTAACCCCTCCCATGCGGATCGTCCTGCCGAATATCACAGCCTGCAGGTGCAGATCGGCCAGCCCGGTTTGACTGCCCGCACCAACACTGGGTATTACAATCAACCGTTCTATTCCAACCAACCAAATCCCACGGCCAGGCGCGTCACGGTCGAACAGTTGGATCATGTCTTAGCAGCGGCTAGCCATGAGTCGGATGCAGACCTGGCGCGGCAACTTTCTAGTCTTGAACTGACCGAGCGGCTGAGCACCACAAAACTTTCGTCCTGGACTGCAAGCTTACGAGGCAAAAAGGCCCGTCAGGCGCTGGTTGCTCTCGCAGATGTGTCGGCCTTTCTGGATCCTCCCGCCGCCGAGATCCCTCGCGATGCAGCCCCGGACCTCACCGCGCAACAGGTCATCGTGTCGCGGGCCGTCGACTACCTAAGCAACACGATTTCGAAGCTGCCGAACTTCTATGCTATGCGGACGACGACTCGCTACGAGGAAACTCCTCAATATATTGACGCGAGCACGCCGATTGCCTATCGGCCCTTAAATGTGGCGGCCAGCTCCAATGAGACCGTGCTCTACAGGAATGGTAAGGAAGTAGTGAATATTAGTGGAGACAAGGGAAAGGAGCGCAAAGGAGAAAATGGGCACTTAGTCACGTACGGTGTTTTCGGACCTCTTCTCGGCGCCGTTACCGACGCCATTGCCAGCGGTTTGTCCTGGAGTCGCTGGGAGTTGGGCGCAGGCGCATCTCACGCAGTATTTCACTATGAGATCCCGGCACAGAAGTCGCGCTATCAAGTAGCGGCCTGCTGCCTCCCGGATGGCGACGGAACCGGTGCTTTTGAAACGACCGCTGGATATTACGGCGAGATCGCCATCGATCCCGCGAGCGGTGCGATTCTTCGCCTGGAGATCGTGGCAGAAATGAAATCAACCACGCCGCTTATCCGGTCCGACATCATGATTGAATACGGCCCACTGGAAATCGGTGGCAAGACCTACATCTGTCCGGTGAAAAGCGTCTCCATTTCGAGAGCTCGGTCAGTGACGGTTCTGACGGAATGGGATGAAAGCTTCAGAACCTATGGACCATTTGCGACGATGCTGAACGACGCGACATTCGGTGACTATCACCTCTTTCGTGCAGAGTCGCACGTGCGAACGGACGCTCCTGCATCGAAAGAGAAATAACGCCTCCTTCACAACTGTCGTAGACAGGCATTGCACTCAAACCCCGAGAGTTCATTCCCCACCCCCACTGTCCCACCCGGTAGCACCAAACTATTTCCTCGGCCTTCAATCCCCACCTTCCGTCCTGCTACGATCTCCCTGGATGAAATCGATCATCATCGGCACTGCCGGGCACATCGACCACGGGAAAACCGCGCTGGTTAAGGCCCTGACGGGCATCGACGCCGACCGCCTGCAAGAAGAGAAGCGGCGCGGAATCACCATCGATCTTGGTTTTGCCCACTCGCAGCTTCAGGGATCAGACGGTGAGACTCTGCAACTGGGCTTTGTCGACGTCCCAGGACACGAACGCTTCGTGCGCAACATGCTCGCCGGAGTGGGCGGGATCGACCTCGTGCTCCTCGTCATCGCCGCCGACGAATCCATCAAGCCGCAAACCCGCGAACACTTCGACATCCTGCAACTGCTCGGAGTACGGCGAGGGATCACAGTTCTAACCAAGTCCGACGCCGTCGACGCCGAGACCCTCGACGTCGTTCGCCTCGAGGTCGAAGAATTCTTGCGTGGAACTTTTCTTGAGTCACCCAAATCTCCAATCGTAGCGGTGAGCTCTTTGACCGGCCTGGGCATGGATGACCTGAAAAGGGCCATTGTCACTGTTGCCCATGAAGTTCGCGCGCGCGACTCCCACGGCTTGGCCCGGCTTCCCATCGACCGCGTGTTCACGATGAAGGGATTCGGAACAGTCGTGACTGGAACGCTCATCTCGGGCAGGATTCGCCCCGACGAAGAACTTGAGATCCTTCCCGGTGGACGCCGGGTGCGCGTGCGCGGCGTGCAGGTGCATGGGCACACCGCCGATCAGGCGATCGCGGGCCAGCGCACTGCATTGAACCTGGCCGGAACCTCCACCGCCGATCTGGCGCGAGGCATGACGCTGGTTCCTCCAGCAACTCTCGTTGCCACGCGAAGCATCGACGTGAAATTGAGTCTCCTGCCTTCGGCACCGCGTGCTCTCAAGAACCGCGCGCGTGTCCATTTCCACTGCTACAGTGCCGAATCAGTCGCTGAAGTCGAACTGTACGGCGCCAAAGAACTGAAAAGTTCCCAGGCAGCCTTCGCTCGTCTGACGCTGGCGAGTCCGCTGCAGCTTTTGCCTGAGGATCATTTCATCCTTCGACAATTTTCACCTGTGGTCACGATCGGCGGGGGCGTGATCCTCGACGCGGCTCCCATGCAGGGTCCCCGGGAGATCCGCAAGCTGGAAAAACTGTCGGGAACATCGCTGATGGAGGTCACACTCGCCCCGCTCTCGAAATTTGAAAACCGCGGCGCGATCCTTGTGAACCGGGTAACCCGCCGCGGACACCGCGGCCTGTCGCTCGCCGAAGCCGTTTCAGAAACCGGCTGGCACAAAGACGAAGTGACCGCGCATGCCTCAGATCTGGTTGGCCAGGGATTCCTGATCCAAATCCAGGGTCGATTCTTCGCCCACTTCGAAATGGATCTCGCTCAACAAAGCTTGCTCGATGCCGTTTCTGACTTCCACAAGCGAGATCCGCTGAGGCCGGGCATGCCGAAGGGTGAACTGCAGGAGGACATGTCGCGGGCACTGAATATGGCGACGGAACTGTTTGAGGCGGCAATTCCGAATCTGGTCAAGAACAAGAAGATCGAAACCGCCGGCGACCTCGTTCGCGTACCCGGACACGGCGTCGTCATGAAAGACGAAGAAGCTGAGTCCAAGAAGAAAATTGAAGAAGCATTCTCCACGGCAGGATTGAAGGTGCCCGCTCTTTACGAGGTCCTAGCGAGCCTGAAAGTCGACAAGGCGCGCGCCCAGAAAATCGTTACCCTGCTTCTGCGCGACAAGGTTCTCATCAAGATTTCTGACGAACTGGTGTTTCACCGCAGCGCGCTCGAAGAATTACGCCGGCAAATCGCCGCCCGCAAGGCAAAATCTCCGCAGATCGAAGTGGCCACCTTCAAGGAAATGACAGGCGTAAGCCGGAAGTACGCTATCCCGCTGCTTGAGTACCTCGACCGCGAACGAGTCACCAAGCGCGTCGGTGACGCCCGGATCATTCTCTAAATGCTGTAATCAGCGCTAGATCTTCTCTTCCGGAAATTCCAGTTCCAGTCCAAGCGGATCCGTGACGCGATTGCTCAGATTCGCTAAGCCTGTCAGCAGCTGAATATCGACAATTTCCGGTTCGCTGAACGCAGCCTTCAATGGCACGAAATCGGCGTCAGTAATCTCACCGGGTGTGCGCGTCAGCTTCTCGGCGTACGTCAAAGCCGCGCGCTCCTTCTCACTGTAGCGTGCATAGTCGCCGGACTTTAACGCCGACCAATCGTCGGCGGTCAGGCCGGCGCGCTTCGAAGAGGCGATGTGATGCTGCGTGCAATAGCGACATCCGTTGATCATCGAGACCCGGAGGTAAATCATCTCGTACAGCTTGCGATCGAGAGAGCGCCCGACGCTCGCATAGAAGGAAAGAAAATTCTTCAGCATGTCGGGCCGATGAGCCATCGCTTTCTGCACATTGCCCGGTTTGCCCCGCAGCGTCTTTTCGTAAATCTCCTTCACGTCGGCGCCAGCCGCTTCCATGCCGATCAAGCTGATACGAGCCATTGAACCCTCCACCGGAAGTTGGAACAAAGTTCATTCATCATCGCAGATCAGCCTCAATCGTGCCGAGTCGCGGCAGAGTAAAGATCAATTCGGAACTGCCGATAAGCAATTCGAGGGCCTGTCATGGCAAAGATGGTCTGCATCCTGCTCATGGTGCTCGCCGGCGCGTCCGTTCTTGGTGCGCGGCAAGCCGATGAACCCGACGTCAAGTCGAAGATCATCGCCCTGGAACGGCTTTCGAAGATGCAGGCATTCGCAGCCAAAGACGTCAAAACCCTTGATCAGCTTCTCGACAAAAACTTCGTCCTGGTAAATCCGGACGGCAAGGTTGAGACCAAAGCGGATCTCCTGCTGTTTGTGCAATCAGCCGACTCCCTCCAGTACACGGTCGGCGTCATGATGGTACGCGTCCACGGCGATACAGCCGTCGCAACCGGGCTCTACTCGTTGACGGGAGTGCAACACGGAAACCGCCTGTCTTACCGCGGCCGTTTCGTGGACACCTGGCTGCTCAAAGAGGGCCAATGGGTCGCGATCGCGAGCCTGACAATCGCGGACGAATAAAGGAGCGTGTCCGAGTGGACGACTTAACCTGGCATCGTATGCGAACCCGCAACTGGATCGTGCTCTTTCTGATGGCCTGCGCCGGTTTGGCCCTTCCTGCGCAAGAGGTTTCCGATGGAGGCACAGTCGCCGCGATCCGCGCTCTGGAGCAGGAGTGGACTGTAGGGCAGTCTCACAACGACAACCGAGTCCTCGATCTGATCTTCGACAATGCCCTGATCTATGTGGAATACGGCAAGCTGGTGACTAAGGGAGAGTATCTTGCCAGAGTCAAAACTGCTTCTCCGGAACTCAATCAGGTCGTGATGGAGCCCATGACAATACGAGTCTTCGGAAGAACGGCCGTCGTAATTGGGACCTACCTGGAAAAGCAGGAACAAGGCGGGCATCGCGACATGAAGCGTTGGCGGTACGTTGACACCTGGGTCTACAAAAAGAATGGCTGGGTACTGGTCGCGGCCGGCGCCACCCGCGTCTCACATTAACTCTTCTCCGCATCGGCACGAATCTTGGGCTCGTTCTACACTGATCCCTACAGCCATTCCATGCTCCACATACGACCAGCCACCATCCACGATGCCGCCTTGCTGCGCACCATGATCCGCGAACTCGCTGAATTCGAACGCGAACTCGACAAGGTCACCATCCGCGAGGAAGACCTGGCGCGCGATGGTTTCGACGCCAATCCGCGATTTCGCGCCCTGATCGCCGAATGGGATGGCACTCCCGCCGGATACGCTCTTTTTTGGGGATATTACTCAACATGGTCCGGCCGCGGCATGTTCCTGGAAGACCTGTTTGTCCGCGAAGCATTCCGGGGAAAAGGAATCGGCACGAGTTTGATGGCTGCAGTCGCCCGCGTCGCAGTCGAGGATAAATGTTACGGCATGCACTGGGAGGTCCTAGACTGGAATCAGAAAGCAATTGATCTCTACACCGCGCTGGGTGCCGAGTTCCGCGATCAATGGCGTCCCGTTCTGCTGAGCGGAGAATCCCTGCAAAAATTGGCGGAGCAGTCATCATGACGGCGCGCGTTCGCGTCATCGGAGCAGGTCTCGCCGGTTCGGAAGCGGCCTGGCAATTGGCGCGCCGTGGAATCGACGTCGATCTCTACGAGATGCGCCCCGTGCGTTCGACTCCGGCGCATCAGACCGCCGACTTCGCCGAACTGGTCTGCTCGAACTCCCTGAAATCCGACAGTGAAAACACGGCGCCCTGGCTCTTGAAAGAAGAAATGCGCCGTGCAGGTTCGTTGCTGATGGAAATCGCCCGCGAATGCGCCGTGCCCGCGGGTCATGCCCTCGCCGTCGATCGCATCACGTTCTCTGCTCGCGTTACCCAAGCAATCTCGCGCGAGCCGCGCATCACGATAAGACGAGAAGAAGTCACCGCGATTGATGAGAATGAAACTATCACCATCGTCGCCACCGGTCCGCTGACTTCCGAAGCCCTCGCATCGGAAATCGCGCGGCTGAGTACATCGCCAACATCCGATGCTGCCTCGCAGACTCCGCACCTCTACTTCTACGATTCCATCAGCCCCATCGTCGAGGCCGACTCCATCGACATGACGCGAGTCTACATGGCGGCGCGCTATGACAAAGGCTCCGCGGACTATATCAACTGCCCTATGACGCAGGACGAATACGGCGCCTTCTACGATGCATTGCTCGCAGCACAGTCCGTCGAAGAACGCGAGTGGGAAAAGCTCAACTACTTCGAAGGATGCCTGCCCATCGAAGAGATTGCGCGTCGTGGACGCGACACCTTGCGCTTCGGCCCCATGAAGCCGGTAGGACTGAAAGATCCGCGCACCGGAAAAATGCCGTATGCCGTCGTGCAACTCCGCCAGGAAAACCTGCGCGCTGATTCTTATAACCTGGTGGGATTTCAGAATCACCTGAAGTTCGGCGAGCAAGCCCGCGTCCTTCGCTTGATTCCAGGTCTCGAAAACGCCCGCTTCCTTCGTTACGGCCAGATTCACCGCAACACTTACATCAACGCACCAACGCTCCTGCGTGAGACGCTGCAGATGAAGCAGCATCCCCGAGTCTTCTTCGCCGGACAAATCTGCGGCGTCGAAGGCTATGTGGAATCCATTGCCACCGGCCTCATCGCCGGAATTCATGCGGCGGCGTTGGTTTCTGGCGCGGAGTTGGTCCCCACGCCGCGGCCCTCAGCGTTCGGATCACTCACGCACTACGTCACCCACGCCGATCCCAAAAACTTCCAGCCTGCCAATATCACCTTCGACCTGCTTCCCCCTCTGGAGCGCCGCATTCGCGACCGGAAGGAGCGCCACAAAATGCAGTGCGAACTGGCGTTGCAGGAGTTCGACGCTTGGCTGGCTAGAGCGGCGCAAGTCCCTTCCCAGGTGTGACTTCCAGTTCCCCCGGGAACAAACTCCCGCCTCCTTGCGTACCTATCGATGACTGGTCGGGGAATAACTTTCCCTGACCGGCCGCGTCCAACCGTCGTTATGACTCTGCGCGACCTCTTCACCGACGTGCTCCGGACCCTGTGGTCACACAAGCTGCGCGCGTTCCTCACCATGTTCGGAATCGCCTGGGGCATCGTCTCCATCGTGCTGATGGTCGCCGCAGGTGAAGGCCTGCGCAAAGGTCAGGCCGAACAGGCTCGCAACCTCGGCAAAGACGTGATGATCGTCTTCCACGGCCGCACCAGCCTGCAGGCCGGAGGCACCCATGCCGGACGGATGGTGCATTGGGACGACGACGATGTTCCCGTTGTGCAAGCGGAATCGCCCGACTGCGAATACGCCATCCCCGAGCTTGAGCAGAACGATGTCCGCACGCACTCTGCCTTTAACAATGCCGCGTTTACCGTGACCGGATCCTATCCGCCGTTCGGCTACATTCGCACGCTCGACGTAGGTCAAGGACGCTTTTACGACTGGGACGACATGCGCGAATCCCGGCGCGTCGCCTTCCTCGGTTCGGATGCCTCGAAGCAACTGTTCCCCGGACGCAATCCCGTCGGCGAAACCATTTACCTGAACGAGTTCCCCTACATCGTCATCGGTGTGATGGCCAAGAAGAAACAGGATTCGAGTTACGACGGTTGGGACGTCAACAAAGTCTTCCTGCCCTTCAATGCGATGCGGCGCGATTTTCCCGACAAGCCGCCCGGCACCAGCACAACCTTCGATCAGTTGCTGGTGACGCCAAAATCGGTCGACGTGCATGAAGCCTGCAAACATGAAGTCCGCGTCGCGCTCGCGCGCATGCACCGCTACGATCCCAACGACAAAGAGGCGTGCCCCATCTGGGATACGGTGCAGGAAGCGCAAGCTTTCAAGACGATGACCGACGGCATGAAATTCTTTCTTGGCGCTGTCGGCATCGTGACGCTGCTGCTGGGCGGCATCGGCGTCATGAACGTGATGCTCGTTGCGGTGCGCGAGCGCACACGCGAGATCGGAGTACGGAAGGCGATTGGCGCGCCTGCCGGAACCATCCTGCGCCAGTTCTTCATCGAAGCCCTGATCATCGCGCTGTTGAGCGGCGCGATCGGGCTAGGCATTGCATTCGGATTCTGCGCGTTGGTCAACATGCTGCCCATGCCCGATTTCTTTGCCGGACTGATTCCTAGTTGGTCCTCCGGCCTTACCGCCGCCGGATTGCTGGGCGCGATTGCCGTCGGCGCAGCGTTGTATCCCGCAAGGCGTGCAGCGTCGATTGATCCGATCGAAGCCTTGCGCTACGAGGCTGGAGGATGAAGAAGATCATCAACCACGAAGGACACGAAGGTTCACGAAGGAAGGCATGGATTTCCTTCGTGAACCTTCGTGTCCTTAGTGGTTATAGGTTTTCCGCATGCTGATCGAGATCATCGCCGAAGCCTGGATCGCGTTGAGGCGCAACATCACGCGCAGCCTGCTCACCATGCTGGGCATTGTCTGGGGCATTGCGACGGTCACGCTGCTCATCGCTTACGGCAGCAGTTTCCGTAGTGTCCTGGTTCACGGCTTTGATGCGTTCGGAAAAAGCGTAGTGATCTGCTGGCCGCAGCAGACCAGCGAACAGCCCGGAGGCCAGCGCGCCGGAAAGAAAGTTGTTCTCGAGCAGGCCGACCTCGACATGGTCAAGGCGACGGCTCCTCTGGTGAAACATGCTTGCCTCGAGACAGTCCGGCGTCCCGGCATTGCCTACGGAGATCGCATTGTTGGCACAGCTCCGGTGCGCGGCGTGTGTCCCGAGTACGGCGAGATGCGCAACGAGGTGCCCTCCGAGGGCCGCTGGATCAACGCCGAAGACGAAATCGAGCGGCGTCGCGTGATCTTTCTCGGCGGACGCCTCAAAGAGCAACTCTTCAGCGGCCGCCCTGCCGTCGGCGAAACCGTCCTGGTCTCAGGCGTGCGCTTCACCGTCATCGGCGTCATGGCGCGCAAGATTCAGCTCAGCAACTATTTTTCCAGCGACGACGAATCTTCGTGGGTCCCCTACTCCGCTGCGGGAGACCTCTGGAACACCCGCTACGCCGCGGTGATGGTGTTTGAGCCAATCGCTCCCCAGTTCGAGAAGAAGGCCATGGCCCAGGTGCTCGCCGCGGTCGCGACGCGCCAGAATTTTTCTCCCACCGACCCCAAAGCCTTTCAGATGTTCGGCCGCGATGAGTTCCGCCCGATCATCGACGCCTTAACCATCGGCCTGCAGGTGCTGCTCACATTCATTGGCACGTTGACGCTCGGCATCGGCGGCGTTGGCGTGATGAACATCATGCTGGTCTCAGTCGACGAACGCATTCGTGAAATCGGCCTGCGCCGTGCCTTGGGTGCACGCAAGCGTCACATCAAATTGCAGTTCCTGGCCGAGACACTCCTGATCATGCTGCTCGGCGGCGCCATCGGCGTGTTGCTTTCCTACCTGATTGCCTGGGGCGTCGGGACCTTGCCCATGATGGGACCATTATTTGAAGACGACTCCGGACAGGGCGACATCCACCTGCAAATTTCCCTCATCACCGTTTTGCTTTCGTCGGCAGCGCTTCTTTTCGTCGGCGTCATCAGCGGGCTGGTTCCTGCGCTGAGGGCCTCGAAGCTTGATCCTGTGGAGGCACTGCGCTATGAGTAATCCAGCAGCGCACCAATGTTTACAATCCGCGAGCATAGTATTCGATTTGCTCCGTGCCGCAGTTCGCAGTACCTTGCTCGTGAATGGTTCGTCTCGAGGTGAACCGTGGCAATCTCTGCGATAGATACCGTTTCTCTTGCCTTCCGTCATACCAAGCAACAACTCTTTCAACCCTTCCGCTTCGGACAATGGGTTCGGCTGGCGATCGTAGGCCTGCTCGCCGGAGAACTCGGCTCCGGAGGCGGCAACCTGCGCTCGGGGCTGGGTAAATCCGGAGGAGGCGGCGGCCTGCCGCAGGGGTTTCCCCACATTGATCCCGCAGTTCTCGGCGCCATGATCGCGCTGCTGATCGTGATCGGCCTCGTCTTCTTTCTCGTGATGACCTATATCAGCAGCGTCATGCGCTTCATTCTGTTCGACAGCGTGCTCAGCAAATATTGCCGCATCGGCGAAAGCTGGTCTCGCCGCCAGAGCCCGGCCCTGAGATTGTTCCTGTGGCACCTCGGCTTCGGATTGATTGTCCTCTTTGGAGTCGTGGGCCTGGTTGGCATTCCTGCCGGTCTCGCCTATTCCAGCGGATGGTTCTCCGCTCCTCGCGCCCACATGCAGGGCTGGATTCTCGGTGGAATCGCCGTATTCTGCGTGGCGATGCTCTTCGTTCTCGCCGTGGCGGTGATTCACGTCTTCACCAAAGACTTCGTGGTCCCGCAGATGGCTTTGGAGGGCATTGGCCCCATCGAAGGTTGGAGCCGGTTGTGGCCCATGTTGCAGGCTGATAAGGGTGATTACGCCCTCTACGTGATCGTGAAGATCGCGCTCGCGATTGTCGCGGCCATCATTGTGGGCATCGCCACGGCCATCATCGGCGTGATCGTTGCTTTGCCGGCGATTGGCATGGTGTTGGCAGCCGTGATTGCCGGGAAAACTGCAGGGCTGACCTGGAATGTTTTCACCATCACAGGAGCTGTCGTCGCCGGATGCGTCCTGCTCGGCCTGTTCCTGTTCCTGGTTGCCATGATCTCGGTGCCCGTGATGGTGTTCTTCCCGGCCTATTCGATTTATTTCTTTGCGCCGCGATATCGCGCACTCGGCCTGGCGCTTTACCCGGCTCCGCCAAGTACCGTGACGAGCACAGCTCCGCAGGGATTCACTCCGCCTCCGGCACCCTTGCCTGCCGGATAGATTCCGCTGCGGGAGTCGTCTAGCGCTGGTTGTTCGTCAGCTTGGTGGATTTGTGGGGCCACTCGAAGCGGCGGCCCACAATGCATTTGACGATCAGGTGATCGGTCGCCTGTGTTGCGCCAATACCGACTCCGAAGTTGAACTCCCATTGCGGCCCGAAATCGATGTCGATCGTCGGAAAGAATTGGTGTTGCTGCTCGTGCAGCGGATCGAATCCACTCATTGAGCCGTACGCTCCGTAATACTCGAGTCCTCCAGAAATCTTCTTCGTGAAGTCGTAGCTCACTTTCACGTTAGGCGAGAACTCCACTCCCTTATTCACACCCGGGCCATGAAAAGACCGCTCGAGCGTGGGGTTGAAGCTCAGGTACCATCGACCCAGTTGCTTATCGACTATGGGACGAATCTCCCACGTCCACGTATCCGCAGAGTAGGCCGCACGCTGATACCCGAATTCCTGCGACAGACTCACTCCCACAGGCCAATGCCACTTCTCGGGAACTCGCACCCGCGGCCGGATATGATCGCCCACCCACTGCCAGCCCTCATTCGGCTGGATGCTGGAGAAGACATAGAATCCAACTTCCATCCAGTCGTTGATTCCTTGCGTGATCTCGAGCGTTTCGTGCATCGCGTGGTTCGTAGGCAGCACTCCGTTCTCCACAGTCTTGGTGCCGTTGACCGTGAAGTTGGAGTGAATTTCCACCATCGTCGTGCGTGGCGGAACCGTTACGTAAGGGTAGACCTGGATTTCGTAATTCTCCTGGGCGACAGTAAGCGACGCCAGCGCGATAAGTGTGAGGACGACAAAGAGAAATGAACGAGCCATGAGTCCGCGATTCTCATAATGCATGGGCCGCTGGGAAAGACGCAATCCAAGCCCCCCCAAGCGATTCCGATTTTCGCTCAGCGCACTCCGCGGTCTTTCTCCGCGCACTCTGTGGTAAGTGTTACCTCCAACGGGAACTCCCATCTCATGCGAGGTGTCTGATCTATCAGACACGCGTGCCCGAGAGGAGCAATTCCCGATGGCTTTCTCAATGGCAGGCGGAGGTCCGTCTGGACCACAGATTAACGTCACCCCGCTGATCGACGTGCTGCTCACGCTGATCATCATGTTTATGCTCGTGGTTTCTATGGATCCGGAATACGGCGAGAAGGCGCAAATCCCCCAGCCCAATCCCGACAAGGCTGAGACAGTATCGCAACCACGCACCGTTGTGATCGAAGTCGTCATGGCAAATGGCCAGGCGCCCGCCGTCAAGATCAACCGCCAAGACGTCTCCTGGCAGGACTTGGACACTCAACTGGCGCGCATCTATCTCTCGCGCGTCGAGAAGGTTGCCTTCGTCCGCGGAGACGCCGACGTTGATTTTCAGTATGTTGCTGACGTCATCGATCGTGCGCACCATGCGGGCGTACTAAGAATCGGATTGATGACCAAAGGGCAACAATTGCCAGGAGAATAGCTTGGCGGCGCCAGAGCATCATCCGGAGAACACGACCGTAACCTGTTCTTCTGTCTACAAGGTGATCCAATGAAAGCAGCAGAGTTGGGTATGTTGCAGACCTGGCGCAAACCGGCAAAGCTCTTCGGCGACTTCAACACGCTTCAGTTCGCGAGTGTGATGGGGATGGTGGTGTTCGTCATGCTGCTTATCTTTATGACCATCACCCCGCATCATGGTGGCATCGCGGTCGATCTTCCCAAAGTGCTTCACCCCGTCGGCATGCCCGGCGCCGACCGGGAAGATGCGATCAAAGTTACTATCACCCGTGACGGCAGAGTGTTTTTCATGACCGACCAGATTCTTCCAGCCAACTTACCGGTGAAGATCGCGGAGAGACTGAAAGACAAGAGTGTCGAACGGAAAGTCTACATCGTCGCGGACATGCGCGCGCGGTGGGGTTCAATCAAACCGGTCCTCGAAAGCGTACACGCCGCAGGCATTCTGCGGGTGGCCTTCCTGGCAGATCAGCGTCGCTTTAGCCCTCTGCACTTGTAGAGTCAGTTCACTATTCTCTCGCCCGGTTCTTGATCCAGATCGGCGTCCCCATAAACCCGAAAGCCGCCCGGATCTGGTTCTCGAGAAATCGTTGATACGCGAAATGCAATTTCACCGCGCGGTTCGTGAAAAGCACAAACGTGGGCGGCCCGACCGAGGCCTGGGTCATGTACAGAATCTTCACCCGCTGACGCATGGGCACCGACGCGCGGCTGAAATCGACGTGCTCCAGAAACCGATTCATCTCTGACGTCGACACCCGCTTCCGCCGTTCCGTGGCTACTTCTTCGAGCAGGGGGAAAATCTTTTCCGTACCCTTACCGGTCTCCGCCGATATGAAAACCATGGGAGCGTAACTCAGGAACTTCAACTCGTAACGCAACCGCTCCTCGTAAGCATCGCGATCTCCCGGACGTTTCGTCTCGCGCATGCGCTCCGATTTCGTGGGCCTGCCTGCCTTCTTCTGCCCGCTGATCATCAGATCCCACTTGTTCACCACAATAATGACGGATCGCCCACTCTCATGCGCGTATCCCGCAATGGACGCATCCAGTTGACTGACTCCTTCCGTCGCATCGATCACCAGCATCGCAATGTCGGCAGCTTCCAGATGCTTTCGCGCCATCACCACCGAAAGCTTCTCGGCCATCAAATGCGTCTTGCCCTTGCGGCGGATGCCGGCCGTATCGATAAACCGAAACCGGCGTCCATTGTGCTCGACCACTTCGTCCACGGCATCGCGCGTAGTGCCGGGAATCGGCGAAACGATGGCCCGATCGGAAGCCGTCAGGCAGTTGAGCAAAGTCGACTTGCCCACGTTCGGATGTCCAATGATGGCGACCTTGACCTCAGCCGGCGGTCGTTGGTCGTCGGTCGTTGGCTCTTCCTGTAATTCCTCCGTGCTCCCTGTGTCCTCTGTTGTGGAAGAGTTTGGAATCGTAGCGACGACGGCATCGAGCAGATCATCAACGCCCCGCCCATGCTCGGCAGACACAGGAAACATCTCTCTCACGCCCAGCCGATGAAAGTCATCGATCAGAGAAGACTGCTTCCCAGAATCGACTTTGTTCACCGCCAGGAAGAGCGGCCGTCCAGTCTTGCGTAGCAGACGCACCAGTTCCATATCAGGCGCGGCGAGTTCCGAACGCCCATCCACCACCATGACGATGGCCGCCGCTTCATCCAGCGCAACGCGAGCCTGCCGGAAGATCTCTGACGGAATCAGATCCTTTTCTTCCGGAAGAATGCCGCCGGTATCGACAATCCGCAGCTTCCTTCCATTCCACTCTGCATCTCCGTAGAGCCGGTCGCGCGTGATCCCAGGTTCGTCGCCGACAATCGCGCGCCGCGATCCGACAATGCGGTTGAACAACGTGGACTTGCCGACATTCGGACGGCCAACAATGGCGATGATGGGATTGTTTGTGCTCATGTAGGGGGTCGCCAAGAAAATCAAACGGGTGCCCCATTTCTGGCCTCCTTTGCCAGAAGTGGGGATTTCGATAGAGCGAAGCCCGGCTCGACCACGATGCGAAGAGTCCGGAACCGCTATTATAAGGATTCCGTGGCCTTGTCCTCGCAACCCCCGTCTCCCGTCCGTCCCGCGCCGACTGGCCGAGATGCCTCCCTGCACCAGTTCTTCTCGCCTGGAGGCGTCTTATCGCGCACTCACCCGGCCTACGAATTCCGCCGCGGACAACTCCAGATGGCCCAGGCCGTCGAGCAGGCCCTCGAAGAAAAGCGCCACCTGATCGTCGAAGCTGGCACTGGCACCGGCAAGACCCTTGCCTATGTCATGCCCGTCATTCGTTCCGGCAAGCGCGTCATCATCTCCACCGGTACGAAGAATCTGCAAGAGCAGCTCTTCTACAAAGACGTCCCCTTCCTCGAGCAGGCCCTGTTTTCAGATCACGGAGGGACAGCCGTCTCGGCTGTCCAGCCCGACCACGGCACCGGACGGCTCTCCGTCTGCTACATGAAAGGCCGCAACAACTATTTGTGCCGGAAGAAACTCTACGACCTGACCGATCAGCCGGTGCTCACTGGTCTGGATGAAATTGAGCAGTATCGCGCGATCGCCGCCTGGGAAAAGACTACATCCACCGGGGATCGCGCCGAACTGGCCGAGCTTCCCGAAGCCAGCCTGCTCTGGCACAAGCTCGATGCTCGCGCCGACACCTGTACCGGGCAGAAGTGTTCGCAGTGGGAGCGGTGTTTCATCACCGAGATGCGCCGTCGCGCGATGGAAAGCGACATCATCATCGTCAACCATCACCTCTTTTTTGCTGACCTGGCCATCAAGCTGCAGTCCGATGGTGCGCCTGACGCCGGAGTCCTGCCCGATGCGGCAGCCGTGATCTTCGATGAGGCACACGAATTGGAAGACGTCGCGGGAAGTTATTTCGGCATTTCGGTCAGCAATCTGCGGGTCGAGGATCTGGCCCGCGACGTAGAAAACTCCATGCAGCACAATCGGGCGCTGACGCCCGGAATTTCCGGGGCTCTCGGCAGCCTGCGCGACCGCTCGCAACTTTTCTTCTCGCTGCTGCCCGCTGGCGACGGGCGCTTTGCCTTCGACACCCGCAAAGAGTTCCTCGAAGAAAACGGGGACGAATTCATCGCCCTCAATCAGGCCCTCACGCGCCTTGCCGGAGAACTCGAAGCTCTCCCGCAAAAGCCCGAGGAGATCTTCAGCTTCGTCCGGCGCGCGCAGGAAATTCAGGTTCAACTCGAATTCGCGCTCGAGAACGAAGACCGCAACACGGTGTTCTGGATCGAACGCCGCGGCGGACGCGGTAACAGCCGGGCCAACAACGCGAGCGAAAACAACCGGGCTTCAGCCCCTGCGGGAAATCTGCGCGGTCGGCAACACGTCTTTGTGCAGGCCACGCCCATCCACGTGGGCCCAATCCTCAAGGAATGTCTTTGGTCCAAGCTGGAGTGCGCTGTGCTGACTTCCGCAACCCTCGCGGTCGGAGGAGGCTTCGACTACATCCGCCAGCGTCTTGGATTCGATCACGCGCGCGAACTTGTTCTGCAATCGCACTTTGACTATCAGAGTCAGGCGATGCTCTACGTTCCCCCCGACCTTCCTGATCCGCGCACGCCACAATTCACCGAAAAAGCCGCCGAGCGTATCCGCAAGCTGCTGAAGATCACGCGTGGCCGCGCTTTCGTGCTCTTCACCAGCTACGCGCAGATGAACGACATTCACCAGCGGCTTCTCGGCGAACTCGAATTCCCCATGCTCCGCCAGGGTGACGCGCCGAAAAGCGCGCTGCTCGAGGAGTTTCGCCTCACGCCGAACGCTGTCCTCTTCGCGACGTCCTCGTTTTGGCAGGGAGTCGATGTGCAGGGCGAGCAACTGAGTTGCGTCATTATCGACCGTCTGCCGTTTGCGGTCCCCACCGATCCCGTCGTCGCGGCGCGCGTGAAGGCGATTGATGCCGAAGGCGGCAAAGCGTTCTTCCAGTATCAGGTTCCCTCGGCAGTCATCACGCTGAAACAAGGCTTCGGACGCCTCATCCGCTCGCTCCATGATCGGGGCTTGCTGGTCCTGCTCGACAATCGGATCCTGAAAAAACAATACGGCCGGGTCTTCGTCGACAGCCTGCCGAACTATAAGAGGACGACCGACCTGCGCGTGGTGGAGGAGTTCTTCGGGGTCGGAACGAACCTCTAGACATACTCCCGCTCCTCCCGCCGAATCGCCTTGTACCGCTGAAACGTCTTCCGCTCACTCTCCAGCCCCAGCACCGACCGGATCGAGCTTCCTCGAAACGTGTGTGCCAGCATCTTCGGCGTCTGCGTCAGTACGAACCACGGATCATGCCGCAGCACGGCCGGAATGTGCCGCGTCTTCATCCAGCGCTCTGCCTTCCATCGCAGGAACTCGACTTCCTCGGCCTCCAGATGCTCCGTACGAACCACCGCCGTCGTTCCATCGTATTCCTCCATGCGATCAATCTGGATCAGTCCCTGCTTGCGGAAATCCTTCGTCATCGGCGTGCCGGGATAAGGCGTGGGATGCTGAATGTACGGCCAATCGACGTAGCGCCGCGCGAATTCCAGATTCGCCTCAATCGATTCGCGCGTATCTCCCGGATTCCCCACAATCAGTCCGCCCACCACGTACATGTCATGACGGTGCAGGTAATCAATCGCCTTCAGCGTCGCATTTCCGGTTGCCTGCCCGTCCTTGCGCTCCTGATTTTTCGCCGACGCGCGCAGGAATTCGAGATCGCCCTCCAGAATGTTTTCAATTCCGAGAAACACATATCGGAACCCCGCCCGCTTCATCAGCGGCGCCAGCGTTTCCCCATGATTGGCAATCGACGAAGTCATCGCCTGCACGAAATAGTCGATCTCATTCAGCCCCGCCTCGATGATGGCCTGGCACAACGCCTCGAAGCGGTGCACGTTCAGCATGATGTTGTCATCAACCAGGAATATGGTCCGCGCCCCATGGTCGCTCGCATCGCGAATGTCGTCGAGCACGCGGTCGAACGAATACGTAAAGAAGTTGCGCCCCCGCATCTCGATGATCGAGCAGAAGCTGCAATCGTAGGTGCAGCCGCGCGAGGTCTCGACCACATCGATCTGGCGTCCCATCATCGTGTAGCCGCTCAGCACGCGTACATCGCGGTTCGGCAGCCGGACTTCTCCATCCTCCAGCCGGTGCGGAGCGCGAGCCGGATTGTGCACCCAGCCGTTTCCGTTGTGAACAGAAAGCCCCTGGATCGCATCAACCGAGCCGTCATTTTCGATCGCGCGCAGCAGTTCCCGGAACGTGACATCGCCCTCGCCGCGCACCAGGTAGTCGACGTTCCACGCCTCATACGCTTCCGGAGCCAGGCTCGGATCGTATCCGCCTACCACAATCTTCACGTCGGGTTTCAGGGAGCGCACCAATTCAACAATCCGCCCCCCCGTCCGCCGCTGAAACGTCATGATGGAAAGCCCGACGACGTCGGGCTGCAATTCGCGCACGAGTCTCGTCACGGTTTCGCGGACGCGTCCCTGCACCAGAATCAGGTCCGCGACGGCCACGCGATGTTGCGGGTCAACGTTTCCGGCAAGAGAAGTAATCCCGCCGTTGGGCATCCGAATCGCAATCGAGGGCATGTGCTCGAACGAATCGGGCATCGAAAGTAACAGAACGTTCACAAAGTTCCCCTTCGTCTCTGTAGAAAATCAGCAGGGGCGAGTAAACGGTGTCACAGAGTTCGGTCATTTTACCCTATCTGGGATGCGGCCCCCGCCGCTGATACTGCCCCGCGGGCTGTAAAATAGAAGGTTGTACACAGCGGGGCGGCCCAACAAGACGTCGCCCCTGAGGGGTTCATGTTCGAAGTCACCGTCGAAGATTCGTTTGCCGCAGGACACTACCTGCGCAACTACAAGGGCAAGTGCGAGAATCCGCACGGCCACAACTATAAAATCCGGGTCACTCTGGCGGGCGCCGAACTCGATAAGGCCGGCCTGTTGCTCGACTTCAAAGATCTCCGCGAGGTCATGAGGCACGTGATCGAACGGCTCGACCATCAAATGATCAACGACATCGAGCCATTCACGGTCATCAACCCGTCGGCCGAGAACCTGGCAAAGTATTTTTACGACGAATCGAACACGCGCCTGCAAAAAGTGACCAACGGCCGCGTGCGGGTAAAAGACGTAACCGTATTCGAGACGGACACGACCACGGCAAAATACAGCGAGTAGCGAGCTGTCAGCCTCCAGCCGCCGGTTGCCAGTGTAAGGAGTGAGGATTTGTGGGGCGATCTTACAAAGATCTGGTTGCTTGGCAGAAGGCGATGGACCTGGTCACCGCGGTGTATCGCACCAAGGCGAAGTTTCCAAAGGATGAGCTGTTTGGAATTACGTCGCAACTTCGACGTGCAGCCGTGTCCGTTCCCAGCAACATCGCGGAAGGCCAAGGCAGGCTCTCCGAGAAGGAATTCCGGTATTTTCTAGGACAAGCCCGGGGTTCGCTCATGGAAGTCGAAACGCAACTCCAGATCGCGGAGAATCTGGGGTATATCGAGAAGGAAAGCACGAGAGAACTGTTCGCATCATGCGCCGAGGTCGGCCGTGTTCTAAACGGACTCTTGTCGTCAGTAGCGAAGCAGGCAGGACTCTAAGACTGGCAGCTGGCAACTGGTGGCTGGCGGCTGTTTTCATGCAGATTACCGAGATCTACAAATCGCTCCAAGGCGAGTCCACCTACGCCGGGCTCCCCTGCGTCTTCGTCCGTCTCACCGGATGCAATCTCCGCTGCACCTGGTGCGACAGCGAGTACACGTTCCAGGGCGGCCACAAGATGACCATCGAAGAAGTTCTCGATGAAGTTGCCCGCCTCAGCCCCGACGGAGGCCTCGTCGAAATCACCGGCGGCGAACCGATGTTGCAGGAGCGCGAAGTCGTTCCTCTTATGCAACGTCTCCTGAGCGAAGGCTACAAGGTTTTGCTCGAAACCAGCGGCGAACGCCCCCTGGAACGCGTTCCTCCTCCCGTGGTCAAGATCGTCGACGTGAAATGCCCGAACTCCGGAGAAGGAGATACCTTCTATCAGGACAATCTCGAAACGCTCACTCCTCACGATGAAGTCAAATTTGTGGTGAGCAGCCGCGCCGACTACGAATTCGCCCGCGACTTTACCGAGCGCCACAAACTCGCCGGGCGCGTGGCTGCAGTTCTTTTTTCTCCGGCGTTCCGAAAAGACGCCAGCGGCGCCCGCAACAGCTCACACTGTCTGCTCGATCCGCAGGAACTCGCCGAGTGGATGATTGCCGATAGCGTTCCCGCAAGACTCAACCTGCAGTTGCACAAATTCATTTGGGATCCCGCACTCAAGGGAGTATAAGAAGCAGGCCGGAAACCTAGGATCCAATGGGCCCCGAACGATCTTCGCCTTACAACAGGCAAACGAGGGTCTAACCATGAGCGAAACTTACAGCGCATCCAAGGAAGATCTTTTTTCCCCCGCGCGTCGCGCGGCATTCTTTGCCGGTGGACGTCCGAAGTCCGAAGCAGCCCTGTGTGCAGAAATGGCGCGCTTGGCCTACGCGCGAAAGGAACCCGAGTTTGGTTTTGCCCGTAATCAGATTCTGCAAGTCCTCGCGGCCATCGGCTTTAGTGATTGCCAATTTTTCGAGAAGCCGACCGGACCGCAAGGCCAGGGATCGCATGGCTTCCTCGCAATCGACAGTGCCAACAAGTTGGCCGTGCTCTCGTTTCGCGGTACCGACGCGGACGATCCCAGCGACCTGATGGACGACGCCAATGTGATCCCGGAGCCCTGGCTCGGCTCGGGCAAAGTGCACTCCGGATTCGCCGGAGCACTCGCTGTGATCTGGGATCAAGTCCAGCTCGGCCTGGCATCCATCGCAGGCATGCGCCTGCTGATCACCGGACACAGCCTGGGTGCCGCCATGGCCACGCTGGCGGCGAGCCTGCAACTTCCCGCAGCGCTCTACACATTCGGTTCGCCGCGCGTGGGCGATAAGGAATTCGTCAGCGCACTCGAAAGCAAGCATCTCGACAATCACCGCTTCGTCGACTGTTGCGACATCGTGACACGCGTGCCACCCGAAGGATTCTGGGGCTACACCCATATCGGCAAGCCGTATTACATTGATCTAGGGCGCGCCATCGCGCAGCGCGATCCCAGCGACCCGTACATTTGCAAGGATCAGACTAGTGCCGAGGAGCAATATCTCTTGAACTATGCCTGGCGTGTAGGAGACGTCGCCGTGCGTCCATTAGCCGACCACGCTCCCATCAACTATGTGTGGCCCGTCTCGGCCGCTCCTGCGGGCATCTAATTCGATTGATGGCGACCAACCAGCAACGGGCAGTGGTCCTCCTGAGCGGAGGCATGGATTCCTGCGTGTGCGCAGCCCTGGCAGCCCGCGACTACGAGGCCGCGGCAGTCCATGTCAGCTACGGACAGCGTACCGAGCAACGCGAGCGCCAATCCTTTCTCGACATCTGCGAGCGCTTGAAAATTCACGACCGGCTGACGGTTCGAAACGAAGCACTCCGCATGATCGGCGGCTCCGCCTTGACCGATGCATCCATCGCCGTCCCCGACGCCGCCCACATCGGCCATTCGATTCCTGTCACCTATGTGCCCTTTCGCAATGCCCACTTTCTTTCAGTCGCGGTCAGCTGGGCCGAGGTGCTTCGCGCGCAGAAGGTGTACATCGGCGCCGTGGAGCCCGATAGCTCCGGATATCCCGACTGCCGCCCGGCGTACTACAAGGCATTCAATGAAGTGGTGAAAGCCGGCACGAAGGATGGTTCCATCGAGATCGTGACTCCGCTGATTGCCATGCACAAGGCCGAGATCGTGCGCCTTGGCCTTGAACTGAGTGCGCCCTTCGATTTAACTTGGTCATGTTACAGCCGCGAGGATCGTGCCTGCGGAATCTGCGACAGTTGTGTGCTGCGCCTTCGCGCCTTTGAGGCCGCCGGAGCGCAAGACCCGATTCCGTACGTGGCCAGAGAGAGTTAGTTGCCCGGGAGGCAATATGAAAAAGCATTTCGCAATTCTTTTGACAGCTGTGCTGGCAGCGGGATTCTGTGTCCCCGTTGCCTTCGCGCAGGCTTCAGGAACTGTTAAGGGTACCTGCAGGGACGCAAATGGCGCGCCGGTTGTCGACGCCGTCATCGTTTTTGTTAACAGCGACAACGGCCAGAAATACACCCTCAAGTCCAACAAGAAGGGCGAGTATTTCTCACTGGGCCTTTCGCCCGGCAAGTACACCGTCACCCTCTACAAGAGCATGGACGAAATGAAGGCCAACCACCAACTGGACTCGGTGAAGGGCTACCAGGTTGCCATCGGCGACAATGACCCGCTTGATTTCGACCAGAAGAAGCAGCAGGAGGACGCGGCCAAGGGAGTCGGCTTGACGCCGGAGCAAATGAAAGAGCGTCAAGAGCAGGCGGCCAAGCAGGAGAAGGAAGTGAGTACCGTCAAGTCGCTGCAAGGAAAGCTTGACGCAGCGAACACGGCCATTAACAACAAGGATTACGACACCGCCATCGCCGCACTGACCGAAGCCAATCAGATGGATGCGACCCGCGACGTCCTCTGGTATCGATTGGGCGATGCCTATCGCTTGTCAGGGCCCGCGCAAACCGACAAAGCGGAAAAGCAGAAACGCTACGAGTCCGCCGTTGAAGCGTACAACAAAGCCATTCAGCTCAAACAGGACGCGATCGCGAGCGGCAAAGAGAAAGATGCCGCCAAGGCCAACCAGTCGCTTGCCGGCTTCTATATCAATATGGCAGACGCCTACGCCAAGGGCGGAAAGATTGACGACGCGGTGAAGAGCTACGAAGCCGCCGTCAAGGCCGATCCCACCTCTGCCGCCGGAGCGTACTTCAACATCGGCGCCGTTTACACGAATGCCGGGCGCGTCGACGATGCCAACGCCGCCTTCGACAAGTGCATTGCCGCCGACCCCACCAAGGCCGAGGCCTACTATCAGAAAGGCGTCAACCTGCTGGGCAAGGCCACGCTGCAAGGCGACAAGACCGTAGCACCCCCCGGCACCGCGGAAGCGTTCCAGAAATACCTGGAACTCTCTCCTACCGGCCCGAATGCCCAAAGCGCGAAAGACCTCCTGGCCAGTATCGGTTCGAGCGTCGAAACCAGCTTTGGAAGCAAGAAGAAACCGGCGGCAAAGAAGTAGAGCATCATTAGATTCAATTACTTGCAGCCAAACCAAGGGGCGGCCAAAAGCCGCCCCTTCCGTATCTCCGGGCGTTCTGGCCCCTGACCCCTGACCCCCGACCCCTGTTACGAAGGGGTATGGACCTTAATAGCCTTCGCAGCCGCCCTGCCTCGCGGTACAGTCTAGCTATAGCTTTCTTTCTTCCCGTTCTGTGGTGCGTGCGATTCCGCCCTGAGAGGACGAATGGCAGCACCAACAATTGCCCCGATTTCCGTTGCTCTTGAAGATTTCTCTGGAAACGGCCGGGTAGCGACTCCGGCCTTGCTCGGCGCCATGCTCCGCGCCGGCGAGAAGATCAGCGACCTGGTTTTTTCCCCAGGCCGGCCCCCGCAAGTGCAGGTCTACGGGCAGATGATTCCCGTGCAGGTGCAGGGACTCAACTTTCTCTCCGCCGACGACACCCGCCACATCGCAGCCGATCTGATTGGCGACAATAAGCAGGCGATCAGCACTCTGCGCGAGCACGGCGCATGCGATATCTCCTACGGGCTGCCGGGTTTGGCGCGGTTCCGCGTGAATATCTTCATCCAGCGTGGAAGTTGCGCCGTCGTGATGCGCGTGATCCCGACCAACGTTCCCGATTTCGCATCGCTTCGCCTGCCGCAACAACTTTCCGACATCACCAAGCTGCGCGATGGAATCGTTCTCGTGACCGGATCCACCGGATCGGGCAAGTCCTCGACTCTGGCAGTGGTGCTCGACGCCATCAATCGCGAAAAGTACTACCACATCATCACCATCGAAGACCCAATTGAGTTTCTGCACAACCACAAGTGCTCGACGATTCACCAGCGTGAATTGCACAGCGACACGCCCAGCTTCGCGCACGCGTTGCGCTCGGCCATGCGCCAGGCTCCGAAAGTGATTCTGGTCGGCGAAATGCGCGACCGCGAGACCATCGAAATCGTGCTCGAGGCCGCCGAGACCGGGCACCTCGTCTTGTCGAGCCTGAATACCATGGACGCTTCCAAGACCGTAGAGCGCATCGTCAGTTCATTCGGCCCGGCAGAGCAGCAGTTAGTCCGCGCTCGTCTCGCCAAGTCGTTCCGTTACATCGTCTGCCAGCGCCTCATGCCCAAGACAGACCGCAGTGGGCGCGTCGCCGCTTTCGAGATTCTGAAAGCCAATGCCCGCACGCGCGAGTGCATTGAAAAAGGCGAGCGCGAAGGCGGCACCCTGCTCGACGCCATCAAAGCCGGCACATCCGAAGGCATGCAGCACTTTGACTCGGAGATCGCCGAACTCGTGCAGGATCGCGTGATCGATCTCGAGACGGGATTGTCCTTCGCCACCAACCCGGCTACGCTCGGCCAGGAACTGGCCCGCTAGGTTCGCCCGTTCCCGCAACCGTAGAAGAACTCTCTTCGCTTACTCCTGGCGCAACGCCGTCATGGGATCAACCCGCGCTGCCCGGCGCGCCGGAATATAAGTCGCCACCACTGCCACCATCAGAATAACCAGCGGCACCAGCAGGAAAAGCCAGGGTTCGCGCACGTGCAGATCGAAGAAGATGGACTCCAGTAATTTCGGAAGAGGCAGCGAGAGCGCGAATCCGATGGCTCCTCCGATCGCCGCCATCTTCATTCCTTCGCGAATCACCATGCCTAAGACGTCCTGGCTTCTGGCGCCCAGAGCTACGCGGATTCCAATTTCATGCGTCCGTTGTCCCACCGAATAGGCGATGAGGCCGTAGATTCCGATCGCAGCCAGCAGCAGTGCAAGCAATGCGAAGCCGGAAAGCGATCGAGTGAAGAACGAATCCGGCTGGGTTTGCCGCGCGATGATCGCTGTCATGCTCATCAGCCGCGCCAGCGGCAAATCAGGATCGGCCTGCGCCACTGCCGCGCGCATGGCCGAGGCCAGGTTGTCGGGATCGTTGGTTGTCCGCACCATCACGGAGAATGACGAAACGGGGCGCTGCAGAAATGCCTCGTACACCGCCGGGTCGTCGGTGGCTGATTCCGGATAGGTTTTCACGTTGTTCACCACCCCGACGATTTGGCACCATCCCGCGGATGCTCCACTCGCTTCCGTTCGTATCTGCCTTCCGATTGCGTCCCCGCCTTGCAGATAGCGGTCGACGAACTTCTGGTTGACAAGCGCCACGAGGGGCCTCGACGTATTGTCCTGCTCTGAAAACGAGCGGCCTCGCAGCACAGACATCCCTACCACTCGAAAGAAATCCGGCGTGACCACCGAATCGGCAGCCGTGAGCACCTGGCTGGCGGGCAAGTCCGGTTGACCCTGGATTCTCACTGTCACTGTACCCTGGCCTGAAGATGGCAAATCCGAGGTGAAGGCAACAGATTCGGCGCCCGGAATTTGCTGCAACCGCGGAAGCAGATCGCGCACGAAGGCCTGCCAGTGCGAGTCGTCGCGATAGTGAGCTTCGTCGAGCGTGATGCCCGCTGTCAGCAGACGCGCCGGCTGAAATCCGAGGTATTGATGGTGCAGCCGGAAAATCGCCGCAAACAGCAATCCCGTTCCAACCAGCAGGAAGAGCGACAGCGCTATCTCGGCAGTGACAAAAACCGTTCGCAGGCGAGTATGGGACCGCCCCGCCGAGGCGGTTCTGGATTGATCCTTGAGGCTGCCGGAAACGTCGCTCCGTGAGGCTTTGAGCGCGGGCACCAGCGCACAAAGCAGCGCACATGCCACCGAGATACCCACACAGAAAATCACCACATTCGAATCCAGGTGTAGCTCAAGTGCGGTGAATGCATCGTTGAGCTTCATACTCTCCCGGATAAAATCAATGCCGCGGTAAGCGAAAAGCAATCCCAAAGCGCCTCCGGCCAAGGCAATCACCAACCCTTCGGTCAATAGTTGCCGCACAATCCGGAGACGTCCCGCGCCCAGCGAAGCGCGAATTGCGAGTTCTTTCCGGCGGGAGGCTGCTCGTGCCAGCAACAACCCCGAGACGTTGGCGCAAGCGATCATCAGAACAAATCCCACGGTGGCCATCATGACTGCCAATCCACTGCGAATGCCGAAGCCGTAGATGAGAAAATCTGGCAGTGTCCGTACTGTGGCGCTCCAACCTTTTTCTGTGTCGGGAAAACTCTCTTCCGCGCGGTGCGCCAGTGTCGCGATTTCAACCCGCGCCTGCTCAATCGTCACCCCCGGCTTCAGCCGGGCAAACAAAAACAGCGAGCGCTGCTTGCGGGCGGCTGCGGTTTGGTCGGCGGGCGTCACCACCAGGGGTGTCCAAAGTTCTGTCATGAATCCCATCAGGCGAAAGTCGGCAGGCATGACTCCGACGACTGTGTATGTTTCGCGGTTCAGCCGAATCGTGCGGCCGACCACGAGCGGATCCGAACCGAAGCGCCGTTCCCAAAGTTCGTGGCTTAGAATCACAACCTTGTCTTGCCCGCTCTGGTCTTCGCCAACGCTGAAGGTCCGCCCTAGTTTCGCGGTGACACCCAGGACATTGAAATAGTTAGCGGACACCGCAGCGGCTCGCACCTCTTCCGATTCCCGCGCAGCATTCAGGCTGACCATTCGGTACTCGTCCGCGGCTGCCATCTCCGACAAGACGTGGTTGCCATCGCGCCAGGCCAGGTAGTTCGGCACCGACACGGTGCTGGCATCAGCCTGAAACCCAGCTGCCGGATCGATGCCGGTCACGACCGCAACGTGGTCGGGATCATGCACCGGCGGAACGCGCAGCAGGATCGCGCTCACCATGCTGAACATCGTCGTGTTAATCCCGATACCTAACGCCAGCGTCACCACGGCGATCGCTGTAAATCCCGGGTTCTTCACCAGTTGCCTCAAGCCATAACGCAGGTCCTGCCTGATCGTGTCCATAGTCGAGCTCCCTGGCGCCGATCTTACTCAGGAGACAGACGTCTCCCGTCTGAGCGTTTCTCGCAAGTTCCGATCCAATCGTTCCGGAGCGATTAAGGATTGGCAACAAAGGAGAAGCAGCGTGATCCTGAATCTCCGGCTACGAAGGCCCGTCCGGTCGTGGACGCTTATGGCCGGGAATGGACAGTCAACTCTGGGGTGAAACACTGCGAGGACGAGCTGTTAGACAGACCGGGCCATGCTTCAGGAACGTCCTCATCGCGAATGTTGAAATCACAACGCCGCCATCCTCTATCATCAGTCCATGCCAGTTGCACAATCGTCTGGTGTACTGAGTTTCGAAGAAGCACGCCGCGCGGTTGAAGAGCATGCCTCGGCGCTCGCGGCCCGCGAAACCGAAACGGTCGATCTGCTCTCCTCTGCCGGACGCGTGCTCGCCCAGCCAGTACTTGCAGATCGTGATCTTCCGCCTTTTCCTCGCTCCACGCGCGATGGCTATGCCGTTCGCTCCGAAGATGTCGCGCGTACGCCTGCAACGCTTGACGTCCTCGGCGAAATCAAGGCTGGCGAGAGTCCCGACAAGATTCCTGCGAGCATCCCCCTGGGACAAGCCGCCTCGATCATGACCGGAGCGCCCGTGCCCGACGGTGCCGATGCGGTCATCATGGTCGAGTACACGTCGCAGAAGGGCAGCCGCGTGGAAATCTCACGCCCCGTTGCCCACGGAGAAAACGTTGTTCCTCGCGCCGCGGAGGCCCGCAACGGAGCTGTGCTCGTCGAAAAAGGTGAGCGCCTGACCGATGCAGCAATCGCCCTCGCCGCCTCAGTTGGGGCGTCGAAGTTGCGAGTTTACAAACGGCCGCGCGTTGCCGTACTGACCACGGGCGACGAGATCGTCCCCATCGATGCATCTCCCGGTCCCACGCAGATTCGCAACTCCAACAGCTACTCGCTTGCTGTCCAGATTCGGCAAGCAGGTGGCGATCCCGTGCTGCTGGGAATCGCTCCCGACGAGGCGAAGCAATTGCGCACGATGATTGAGGAAGGGCTTCATGCGGATCTGCTGCTGATGACTGGCGGCGTCTCCATGGGACGCTATGATCTGGTTGAACAAGTCCTGGCCGAACTGAAAGCAGAATTCTTTTTCACCGGAGCGAAAATTCAGCCGGGACGCCCCGTGGTTTTCGGCCACTGCGCCGCGTCTGACAAGCCGCGTACTTATTTCTTTGGTCTACCGGGCAATCCCGTCTCAACCATGGTGACGTTCGAACTCTTCGCCCGGCCCATGCTCGAAGCTCTCGCGGGAATGCTTCCGCGAAAACTGCGATTCGTGCATGCCAGGCTGAAAACAGAAATCCGCGTGAAGCCGGGATTGAAGCGGTTTCTGCCCGCACTTCTCTCGGGCGAGTTCGAGAACTCCCAGGCAGAACTGGTGCCATGGCAAGGCTCAGGAGACATAGCCGCAACGGCAAGAGCGAACTGCTACGTAGTCATTTCGCCCGACCGTGAAGTTTTCGCGACAGGAGAATTCGTCCCAATCCTCCTGCGATAAGCAGTGCAAAGCCTGCCGCCGGTCACCTGCAGCCTGCCGCCCGGGTTTCCCCATGTAAGATATCTACGACACCCCGCATGCCCAAGAAACTCTCCCACTACGACCGCGCCGGCCGCGCCCGCATGGTCGATGTCTCCGCAAAATCCGCAACCCGGCGTGAGGCCGAAGCCAGCGGCTTTGTGGCGATGAGCCCCGCAGTCCTCACATCGTTGCCCAAAAATCCCAAGGGAGATCCACTCGAGGTCGCGCGCATCGCGGGGATCATGGCAGCCAAACGCACGTCGGAGTTGATACCGATGTGCCATCCGCTGCCGCTCGCGCTCGTTGATGTGGAAGTGCGCGTGTGCGAGAATGGCCTCGCGATCACGTCGAAAGTCGCAACGACTGCCGAAACCGGCGTCGAAATGGAAGCCCTCGTCGCCGTGAGTGTTGCCGCGCTCACGATTTATGACATGCTCAAGGCTGCGGACAAGGGCATCGAGATTCGCGAGATTGTGCTGGAGCGCAAGAGCGGCGGCAAGAGTGGAGAGTACCGGCGCCGGAAGTAGCGGCGAGAACAGGATTCATGGCCGACAACGTCAAGCTGCTTGTGGTGGACGACAATCCGATGGTGCTGGCGATGCTACAGCAGGCCTTGTCGCCGCTCGGGAAGATCATGACGGCGACGGATGCCGCTGACGCCCTCCTGAAAGCAGTGGATGAACCTCCCGATTTGCTCGTCTGTGACTACCGTATGCCTGGCATGGATGGACGCCAGCTTGTCGAGAAACTGAAAAGCCGTCCCGCCACCGCGAATTTTTCGACAGTCCTGATGGCCACTAAGGCCGACATCAGCGAGCGCCTCTCTCCGCAGGATGCCGCCGACGACTATCTCGAAAAGCCCTTCTACCTGAAAGACGCCACGCGCCGCATCAAACGTATGATCGATCGCATCGCGCTCGAGAAGATGGCGAAGACGGCGCCCTCCGATGGCTTGGTCCGCGGCAATCTTTCGCAGATGAATGTCATCGACCTGATGCAATCGCTCGAAATGGGCCGCAAGAGCTGCCAGCTCTCGTTGAGCAATGAAGGCGATAAGTGCGAAGTCTTCTTCGCCGAAGGCCAGGTGAAGCACGCCACCTACGGCTCTCTCGTCGGCGACGAAGCGGTGTTCAAAGTTCTGCGCTGGACGGGCGGGAATTTCCAGCTCGACTTCGCCGGCAAGACCGACAAAGAGACCACGCAGCTCAACACGCAGGGATTGTTGATGGAAGGCTTGCGCCTGCTCGATGAGTCTTCGCGCGATGGCGGCGAACCCGAACCGGCTCCCGCGGAAGCAGTGCCCGCCCCGGTGGCAGCCGCCGCTCCGGCCGCTCCCGTGACCCGCAAAAAGAAAGACGAAGAGGAAGATGTCCTCCTCGATGGCTGATCCCGCTTCGATGAGCATCACCAACCATGTAAGGACAGCCGCCCTCGGCTGTCCGCCCAGCGAAGTGAGGCCGAGCAGTTCAAACCATCCGCAGATGCAACACGAAACGAAAATCCCCGCGGCAGTCGTAACAGTCAGCGACTCCTGCGCGCGTGGCGAGCGCGAAGACCTCTCCGGTCCCGCAGTCGCGCAACTTCTCGAAAAACTAAAATTCTCAGTCGCGTCCCGTGAAGTCGTTCCTGACGACATCATCAAGATTCAGAATCTGCTGATCGGCCTGGCGCGCGAAGTTCAGTTGATCGTGACCACGGGTGGAACGGGCGTCGCCCGGCGCGACGTCACGCCGGAAGCCACGCGCGCAGTCTGCGACCGCATACTCGACGGCGTCGCCGAACGCATGCGCGCCGAGGGCCTGAAGAAAACTCCATTCGCCGCCCTGAGCCGAGGCATTTGCGGAGTGAGAGGCAAAGCCCTAATCCTGAACCTGCCGGGAAGTCCAGCAGGCGCAGTCGAATCCCTGGAAGCGGTAGCGAATCTACTCCCCCACGCCATCGATCTCCTAAGCGGCAAAACAGATCACGGGGACCATACACGACGCACGTAGGGACAGCCGCCTCGGCTGTCCAGCGAAGGCGAAGCCGAGCAGCTCGGTGGCGCACAGCCAATAGCCAAACCCAAGTTTCATCATGGCAAAGCGAAGTCCAGTCCCTACGCCAGCCGCCGCGGGCTCGCTTCGCTCACCGGACAGCCGAGGCGGCTGTCCCTCCACTCAGAATCGCCTTCCCCGGAAACACATCCGGCACCAACTTTCCCGCATCAATCAGCACTGTCCCGGCCACGACTAACTCGCGCACGCCCACACTCGGCTCCATCGGCTTCTCAAATGTCGACCGGTCGCTGATGGTCGCCGGATCAAACACCACGATGTCTGCGTCCGCGCCCTCCTGCAGCCGGCCCTTGCGTCGTCCATCGAGCGTCGATCGTTCCAGCACCTGCGCCGGCATCAATGTCATCTTGCGCAATGCGTCCATCAGACTGAGAGTCTTCTTCTCGCGCACATACTGCGCCAGCACGCGCGAGTACGTTCCCGCGTTGCGCGGATGTCCATCGGCCCCGTCACTCGCAATCATGATCAGCGGACTCGGAATGGTCGCATCCACCGACTCCTGCGTGTTCGCAAACACCAGCACGCTCTGCGGCTTGCTCGAGACGTGCAGCTCCTCAAATCGTTCCTTGGTGAGGTGCTCGCCGGTCTCAGGAAGAACCAGCCCGCCGTACTCGATGCCAAGCTTCTCGCGCCATCCCGGATTAAAGAGCGCGGAATTCACCATCGTCATGCCTGCGATATAGGGATAAGCCTCGGTGGTCACGTCGAGCCCGCGGGCTCGCGCTCCCTCGACCAGCGACAGGCACGCCGGTGTGTCGCGCAAGCAAGTGCTGTTGATGTGAACGATGTGCAGCGGCGCGCCGGAAATCGCGGCTGCAGCAATGACCTCCTCCACTGCTTCAATCGCCGAACCCGGCTCGATCCGCCCGAAGCTGCGCATATGCGTGTACACCGGCACCTTGCGCTCGGCGGCCAGCCGGAACATGTCGATGACTTCCAGCCGTGTCGCGCCCGGAACATACTGAATCCCCATACCAATGCCAAGCGCTCCACGATCGAGTTCCTCCCGCAATCGCTGCTTGATGCGTGAGAGCTGCTCGTCGCTCGCATGCTCATCCGTCGCCGGTCCGCTCTTGGGAAGAATTTCGGGAATGCCCGCATGCGGCCCGGAAGTTCCCGGATTCAGCGGCGCGCCAAAAATAAGAGACCTCGCCGCCACGTGGCTCGCAGTCGTGCCGTAGTGAATCAGAGACTGCCCCTGCTTCATTTTCAGAAACGCCGCCACGTCGGGGACGCCGATTTCCATTTCGAGCGCGGTGGTCACACCATCGAATGCCTTGACGTACTGGCTGGCTGGTTCCTGTCCGTGCTGATGGAGATCGATGAATCCGGGCGCGACCACGAGCCCGGCGGCATGAATCACGCGCTTGCCGGGCAACGCTTCCGCGGAAATGCGTGCAATCTTTCCATCGCGGACGCCGACATTGCGGACCGCGTCGAGTCCCGTTTCAGGATCCATGACGCGCCCACCCTCAAGCACCAGGTCGTACTGCTGGCCGGCGGCGAGAGTGCTGAACAGCAGAATGCCCAACAACCAACGATTGCGCATATATGCTCCGAAGTCAGCGATCATAGCAGGCACTCGCACGCAACGCGGCCATTGTGCGCAGCCGCCTGCCTGACGCATTTCTTTCGCTCACGTTACACTGGCTATTCGCTTTGAAAAAAATCGGACACATTCTGGCTCGCTACACGGCTTGGATCCTGGGATTGATGAAGGTGTTGGGGATCTGGGGTGTGTTCGTGATCGCATTTGCCGACAGCGCCCTGCTCGGCATGCCCGTCGATCTGATCGTCGCGACTTACGTCTATCAGGATCACCGCCGGATGATTATCTACGTCGCCATGGCGGCGCTGGGCTCGGCACTGGGCAGCATTCCGCTCTACCTCATCGGATACCTGGGTGGCGAGAAACTGCTGCGCAAGCGCATTCCGGAAGAGCGCTTCCAGAAAATCCATCGCTCGTTCGAGCAAAATGAATTCTGGGCGCTGATGGTCCCCGGGATGCTTCCACCGCCCATGCCATTCAAAGTTTTCGTGCTCGCTGCCGCCGTATTCGAGATGAAGTTTCGCGATTTCCTGTTCGCGATCTTTGCCGGCAGGTTTGTGCGTTTCCTGGTGCTGTCCCTGCTTGTACTTTGGTTCGGGCCGCAAGTGATCAGCCTGTTCGGCGGTGTCGTGAAGCAGCACTGGCTGCTTCTCCTCGGAGTCTTCTTGGAAGTCGGCCTGATCGTGTGGCTGGTCGTGCGGGCGAGAAGTATGAAGAAGAAGTGACTCGGTAAATTGAGCAATTGGTGATTGAGTAATTTGGCAATTGAAAAACCTTCGAATCAAGCAGGTTTTTCAATGACTCAATTACCAAATTTCCCAATCACTCAATTCAAAAATGCCTCTCTAGACCGCTGCCGGTCGATCCCCAGACCCAAACTTACCCGCCAAAGACGCCACCAGCACGGGCGCTCCGAACATTAGCGCGGTAAAGAGCAGGTCTCCTTCCACGGCGCGGCGGAAGAACGGTATCCCGGCGTCATAGCAGGTCATCAGGCCGGCGAAGGTGTGCGGATACATATCCCACGCAGCCCACACGGCCAAGTTGCTGAGCAGGAAAAATGAGATGGAGCCCAGGAGCGCCGTGCCGAGAATGCGCACAGCGCCGGCGCGCTGTTTTAGCGTCGATCCGAGGCCCAGCATTCCGGCGTACCACGCCCATGTCACGAAGTGATCCCAGCTGAAAGGATACCGGTATACCAGGGTCGTCAAAAGTACGTCCGACAACGCCAGAAGCACAAATGGCACTACCCATTGCCGCCTTGGCCCGCGCGCACCAAAGTACAGCAGAGCGGCTCCAACAGGCGTGAAATCCAGCGGATGGGGCAGGAACCGGAGTGCAACCGCAAGCAGAATGAAAACGTATGCCAGCATGATCACCTCGAGAACGAATTCTTATTCTGGGCGCTACCGCCACCGCCGTCAAGTGGATCATCGGCTCACGTAGGGACAGCCGCCATAGCCTGCCCTGAGCGAAGCCGAAGGGGCTGTCCACCGAGCGAAGCGAGGCCAGGCGAAACGAACTAAACTACTTCCCCCCGCGATCAGCCTCAATCACGATCCCATTCCCCGTGTCATACACATCGCCCAGAATCTGCAAATTCTTGTCCACCTTCACGCCCACACCGAGCACACGCCGTCCGCGATCTCCGCGAAACGATCCCGGAACCTGCACATAGCGCAGATCCTGAAAGTGAACAATGTACGCATCCTCGGTTTCGAGGCGCTCCGTTTCTGTGATGGGATACTTCGCCCAATCCAGAAACGCGCGTCCGGCATACGAATTCTTCGCGGCCAGCGTGATCGGTGTGTCCTCCGGCTTGTAGCGGATCTCCATGCGGCCTTCGGGATCCACCTCCGACCTCAGCGTATCGACAGGCGCAAGTGCAAAGAAGCCGGGTGTTTCCACGACTCCATACCAGTGAAACGGATCCACCCACTTGGGATACGCCGAGACGCGCACCGGATCCACGCCGTTGTAGGTCCGAGCTTCCAGCGCAGCGATGGCGCGCCGATGCTCAAAATCGCGCACGCCCCACATCAGCACCACACCAATCAGCGCCATTGCAGCTGCGATCCGGCCGCGCGGTCCGCGTTTGCGAGCGCCGATCTCTGTATCGATCAGCGACGACAAAATCGGCACGATGAGTCCCAGGAACAGGAACGCCAGCATTACCGGCTCAACGATGAATACGAGGTCCCACGAATACCATTTCTCCTGGAACGGCCAGAACGGGCGTACGCCGTAATTGTTCGTGAAATCGAGCAGGATGTGACTGAGCCCGCCCAGGCACGCATAGAAAAAAAGCAAGCCCCAACGCGGCGGCAGGTTGGGGTTGTTCGTCTTCCGGCCGCGCAACCGCCACACCAGGTACACGAACGCCACCACCACGACAGCGTCGATCGGCACTCCCAGGAATGAGTGCGTGAAGCCGCGATGATGCTCGAAGCCGAAGGCGCGTCCCCAATAGCGTCCGATGACGTCAACGTCAGGAGCTTCCGCCGAAAGCGTGAGAGTCAGCGTGGCCAGCGCCGTTTTGCGGTTGAGCCCGGCGCGGCCCATGCACGCGCCGGTCAGAAAGTGGGTGACGGGTTCCAAGCAGTGAAAAAGTATTCTATTGTGCCCAGGCGTGATTTCACCAGCGGCGCTAGTTCTTCCCTGTGTTCCCCTGTGCCCTCTGTGGTGAATTTTTTTTCGTTATTTAGTGGGCGGCGTGAGCAAAGTCAGAGCATCAGGCACAATGGAGATCTCCGCGGGCAGGCTGCCAATCAGTTCTCCATCGGCCTCAACATAGATCTTGCTCGGCGGCGGAGATGATGTTCCCGGAATGTACGTACACGAAGCCGTCGTCCCTGAAACCAGGTCGATTCCCGAAATCTTCCACGAGCGCCCGAGCAGACTGCGCGTCACGTACCTGAGGTAGGCCAGTCGGCTGCCGGTCCGGCAGAGAATCAACCGCATGTCGTTGCGGTCCAGTGACGCACCCGGCGCAAGTTCGCGCACAACGCCGCCGAAATCCCGGATGCGTACGGCGAGCAATTCCGTGACATCGGCCTGCTGCCCGTTGTTGCTCCCTTCCGAGTACTGCACGCGAAACCGCGTCATCGGATAACTGAACCACATGTGCCACGCTTTGGCGTAGTAGGCCGTCATGCCGAGCCGCTGCTTCGTCCCGGAATGCAGCTTGTAAAAAAGATGGGCATCCACTCCAATGCCGGCTGCGATGACGAAGTAACGCGAGGCCGAATGCCCATTGAGGTCGCAACAACTGATCCGGCCCATGGCAATGCGTCGTGGTTGGGCGCTGAGCGCGGCCTTCGCTGCTGCCGGAATGCTGCGCGGGATCCTGAGGTCGTGCGCGAGCGCGTTAGCAGTGCCGATGGGCAGGATGCCCAGCGCGACCGGCGTCGTCGCCAGGAACTGTGCGATGTTGTTGATGGTTCCATCGCCGCCGCAGGCGAACACCGTATCGCATCCTGCGGCAATGGAAATTTTGGCAACCTCGCCGGCATGTTCGCGAGATTCTGTGGGAAAGAGTTCAGCCTCGACGCCGCCGCCCTTCAGGATGGCCAGCGCGGCCTGCAGTTCCCGCTGGCGTCGCTTGCTGCCGCCCGAATCCGGATTGTAGAGCAGCGCCGCCTTCCGCATACCTGGGTCGAAGCGTGATTCTACCTGATGCGAAAACGGTGGAAAGGGTAGTCAGCGAGAGCCCCACTCCCACATGCCGAACACTGCCTTTTGCGGAAGCGGATGCCCCACTTGCCGTGCCAACATGGCGATCTGGCCGCGGTGATGCGCGTCATGCGCGATCAGATAGCCAAGGAATCCGGCTACGTCGGGCTTGAATCCGCGAATGCGCCCATTGCCGGTGAGTGCATGACTGATCACGACACTCAGCGCATGGCGGCTATGCTCGAGAGCCCGCAAGGCCTGTGCGGGAGTGACCGTGGCACGATCGAGTTGCGCGGGAATCTCCTCGGCCTTGGTAGCCTTGAGCCACATCACGCGCACATTGTGCATGTGCGCGAACATGGCGGCGATGGTGCGGCCTTTTCCTTCGGGTGGCTTTGCCTTCCATGCGGCGCTTGGAAGATTGTCGATCAGATACTGATTGATCCGGTTGTTGGTATTGAAGGCGTTCAACAGCGCGAGCGGCAACTGACTGGAATACGGTTCCGCTGCAGCGACGGTTTGGGACTCTCGGTCTTTGGGCATGTCCCTATTTTGAAGGACTTGGCAAGGCCAAAAATTTGGCATAAGCTTGCCCCAATTACAAGCAGAGTATTTTCCACAGCCATTTTCTTGGTTGTCAGGGGCTCGAATTCAACAACTGAACTGAGGAGGACCGACCAGATGAAAATTCTGGCGCAGGTATTGTGCGGTATTTTGCTCGTCGCAGGACTTTGGGCTCAGGATCACGCTTCTCATGCCCAGGCTCATCCCGTCATGCTGGTGACCGGACTGAGCGATCTCCATCATCCCGTCACCACTCACAACCCGGAAGCGCAGAAATTTTTCGACCAGGGATTGCGCTACATCTTCGCCTTCAATCACGACGAAGCCGCGCGCTCGTTCCAGCATGCCGGCGAACTCGATCCAAAGATGGCGATGGCATTCTGGGGAGTCGCCGAAGCTGTCGGGCCGAACTACAACGATCCCGCCGATCCCGATCGCTACAAGAAGGCGCATGACGCCGCACAGAAAGCTGTCGACCTTTCTTCGTCCGCTACGCCCAGCGAGCAGGCCTACATTCAGGCGATGGCCAAGCGCTTTCCCGCCGATCCGAACTCTGATTTGAAAAAGGCCGCGGAAGACTATCGCGATGCGATGCGCGAAGTGGCGAAGCAATTCCCCGACGATCTCGACGCGTCCACGCTCTTCGCCGAGTCCGGCATGAATCTGCATCCCTGGGGACTCTGGCATCAGGACGGCACGCCCGAAGCCGGCACAGAAGAGGTCGTCGCGACGCTCGAGTACGTGCTGAAGCGTGACCCCAACCATCTGGGCGCCATTCACTACTACATTCACGCGGTCGAAGCCTCCAACAATCCCGAGCGTGCCCTGGCTGGCGCGAACCGATTGGCCGCGCTCGCTCCGGGCGCCGGACACATTGTGCACATGCCCGCGCATATCTACATCCGCACCGGCGACTACGAAGCGGCCGTGAAGACCAATGAGCAGGCCGCGGAAGTCGATCGCACCTACATCAAGGCCAGCGGCGCACAGGGCATCTATCCGATGATGTACTACAGCCACAACCTGCACTTTGTGGCCATGTGCGGCGCCATGAACGGACGCTACACCGAAGCCCGCAAAAACGCCGATCTGCTTGTCGCCAACGTTGGCCCGCACGTGAAGGACATGCCACCGCTTGAAGGATTCATGACGATTCCTGTCGCGGTCGAAATTCGTTTCCACCACTGGAACGAACTTCTAAAGATGCCGGCTCCCGATCCGTCGATGAAGACTGCCAGTGTCTTCTGGCACTTTGGCCGCGGGCTGGCTCTGGTGGGAACAGGAAAGATCACCGAGGCCGAGGCGGAATACAAGATCGTCTCCGAGGCCGAAGCCGCCACACCACCCGATGTGATCTTCCAGATGCCAATCAACAACAAGGCCAAAGACATTCTCAAGATCGCAGAGAACGTTCTGGGAGCAAAGATTGCGCTCGCCAAGAAAGACAACGCCGCGGCAACTTCCTTGTTGCGCGACGCCGTCGCCATCCAGGACAAGCTCAACTATGGCGAGCCGCCCGACTGGTTCTATCCAGTTCGCGAAAATCTGGGCGGCGTGCTGCTGATGACGGGCGACGCGGCGGGAGCGGAAAAAGTTTTCCGCGAAGATCTCGACCGCAATCCCAGAAATCCGCGTTCGCTGTTCGGACTGCACCAGGCCTTGCTGCAGCAGAAGCGAGACTACGATGCCGGATTCGTCCAGAAGCAATTCGACGCCGCCTGGAAGGGCAGTTCGAAAGCACTAAAACTAGACGACCTGGTTTAGACAGCCCACCTAGGGACAGCCGCCTTAGCCTGCCCTGAGCGCAGTCGAAGGGGCTGTCCCGCGAAGGCGAAGCCAAGCGCCAGGACCACAAAGCCGAAGCCGAGCGGCGCGACCACAAAGCGAAGGAGCGAAGCCAATCAGCGCTATTACGAAGGCCGAGCAACCCAACTTGCTCCAGCGCAACGACCACAGCAAGAGCATTTTGGCTCTATGGAAGGAAGCGCGCTACACGATAGGATAGAGCGCGCTTTATTCCTCCCTTGGGGTCAAGAATGAAATTTTCTGTAGCAGTCTGGGCCACGCTCCTCTCGCTTTCCATATTCTCTTCTGCACAATGCACTCTTCCCGGCGTTCCTTCCGCGGGAACTCCCGACTTGACGTTCGACGCCTACACAACGCAGAACGGTCCGGGCTGGACCGGAGCCGATGGCACATACTCCGTCGTACTGCCCGACGGCACAAATCTTTTTGCCTGGTCCGATTCGTACATCGGCACCGTTGATCCTTTGACTCGCCTGCGCAAGAGCAATCTTTTCACAGCGCACAATTCCCTGACGATCCTCAACCAGTCGACCGGGTCATGGACGACGGTCGGCTATCCGAAGACGACGTCCTACTTTGCACCGACGAATCGCAATAACTGGTACTGGGTGGGACAGCCGATGGTAGTGCAGCCGAGCGCTGGCACGTATCAGGTCAAGGTGATGCTGGCGGAGTGGACGGGCGCATTCAAGTTCGTGGGGCATTCCGTTGCCACACTGTCATGGCCGAGCCTGTCGATTCTCTCCATCACGAAGATTACCGGACTCGACACGAGTCTGGTCTGGGGAACAAAGGTTCTGCAGGTCGGCACCGCTTACTACATTTACGGACTGAAAGATCCCGGCACGAATACGAAGACTCCTTACATCGCGCGCATGACGTCGCTCAGCAATCTGACCAATGCCTCGAAGTGGCAGTTCTGGAATGCGACGCTGGGAAAATGGCTGACTGGAGAGGCGAATGCCACTGCGATGAGCGGCGTCGCTGCCGTGACGCCGGAATATTCTGTTGATCAGCTGTCGTACAACGGCGGCAAGTTCTACCTGATGACAGGCATGGATCCGCAGAATCCTCCGTTCCCTCTGTGGAGTAACGTCACGACGTGGTACTCCTGCTCCCCGCAAGGACCGTGGTCCAGAAAGACAACGGTGTACACCGCCCCCGAAGCCGGCGCCAATGGCTGCAAGACCGGCACTCTGGTGACCTACAACGCCAAGGCGCACACGGAATTCACCAACGCCGACGGAATCCTGGTGTCCTACAACGTGAACGCGAACGACGGTTCCGATCTAGTTTGCGCCGACGATTACAAACCAAGGTTCGTAAGAGTGCCAATCCCGGGCGTAACGAATTAAACCAATCAACGCTCACGTAGGGACAGCCGCCTCGGTTGTCCCCGCGATGGCAAAGCCGAGCGGCTCGACCACGGAAGCGGAAGTTCTAAAAATCATCGATATCGTTGCCTTTTCAGAATCAAAGACTCGGCTTCTGTGCCCAAGGCTCGCTTCGCTCGCTGGACAGCCGAGGCGGCTGTCCCTTCGCAGTTCTGTTGCGCCTTATAATCTTTTGCGATGCCCGCCGTGAAAGACGTCGAAAAGAAGATCGAAGGCCTGCGCGAGAAGATTCGTCATCACGAATACCTCTATTTCGTTCTAGACCAGCCGGAAATCAGCGATCAGGAATTCGATGGCCTGGTGCGCGAATTGAAGGACCTTGAGGCCGCGCATCCTGAACTCGTCACGCCTGACTCTCCGACGCAGCGTGTCGGCGGCAAGCCACGCGAGGGGTTCGTCAAGGTCCGGCATTCCTCGCCCATGCTGTCGCTCGATAACACCTACAACGAGGACGAACTGCGCGCGTGGGAACGCCGCGTCCACGAACTTAGCGGCCGCAAGGATGTGGATTACGTCTGCGAACTAAAACTCGATGGCATGTCGCTGGCCCTGACCTATGAAGACGGCCGTCTCGCCCGCGGCGTAACTCGCGGTGATGGAACCACCGGCGAAGACGTCACGCTCAACGTGCGCACTGTGCGCTCGATCCCGCTTGTCATTGATCGCGACAAGCTCAAGAAGGCGGGCATGCCGCCAAACTTTGAAACCCGCGGCGAGTTGCTGATGCCGACCGCCGCCTTCAAGAAGCTGAATGAAGACCGCGAGCGCAATGGCCTGCCGACGTTTGCCAATCCGCGCAACTTCACCGCTGGAACCGTCCGGCAACTCGACGCCAGTGTCACGGCGGAGCGCCGTCTCGACTACTTTCCTTACATTCTTCTGGAAAACGGGCGCACGTACTTCGATCGCCACTGGGAAACGCTGACCGCGCTCGACAAAGCCGGATTCAAAGTCAATCAATACCGCAAGCTGGTCCACTCGATGGAAGAAGTCTGGGCGTTCATCCAGGAGTGGGAAGGCAAGCGCGATTCGCTGCCGTATGAAATCGACGGCATCGTGGTGAAAGTCGATCGTACCGGGCTGCAGGCAGAACTCGGATTCACCGGCAAGGCTCCGCGCTGGGCGATTGCCTACAAATATGCCGCGCGCGGAGGCGTCACCAAGCTGGAGAACATTCGCTGGCAGACTGGACGCACCGGCAAACTCACGCCCGTGGCCGAACTCGCTCCGATTCCCATCGGCGGCACGACGGTCCGCAACGCCACGCTGCACAACATGGATGAGATCGAGCGCCTCGGCGTGAGGATTGGCGACTGGGTTCGGGTAGAGCGCGGCGGCGATGTGATCCCGAAGGTGGTCGAAGTCGACAAAGACCATCCGCGCGGCGATCAGGAGGTTCAGCCTCCTGAAAAATGTTTAGTCTGCGGGACCAAAGCCGTCCGCACCGAAGGCGAGGTCGATTACCGCTGCGTCAATGCGAACTGTCCCGCCAAGCTGCTGGGGACGATACTGCACTTCGCTTCACGCGGCGTGATGAACATCGACGGCATGGGCGAATCACTCGTGAATCAACTGCTCGAGCGTGGGCTGGTGAAGAACGTCGCCGACATCTACGACCTCAGCAAGAAAGACCTGCTCAGCCTGGAGCGTTTCGCTGACAAATCGGCGCAGAACATTCTCGACGAGATCGAACGGTCAAAGCAGTTGCCGCTGGAGCGCGTCATTTACGGCCTCGGTATCCGCATGGTAGGCGAGCGCACTGCGCAGTTCCTCGCCGAGCATTTCGGATCGATGGAAGCGATTGCCAACGCCAGCGTGGAAGAGTTGCAGGACGTGGGCGAGGTCGGACCGAAGATCGCCGAGAGCATCGCGGAATTCTTCAGCAACGCCGCCAACCGGAAGCTAGTCGATCGGCTGGAGAAGGCCGGGCTCGCCTTCAAGGGCAAGAAGAAAGAGCGCGGCACGAAACTGGCTGGCAAAACATTCGTGCTTACCGGCACGCTCTCGAAGTACACGCGCGACGAAGCCAAGAAGATGATCGAAGATGCTGGCGGAAAAGTGACAGGCTCCGTCAGCAAGAAGACCGACTATGTTGTCGCCGGCGCCGACGCGGGCTCAAAACTCGACAAGGCCAAGGAACTCGGTGTGCCCGTCATCGACGAGAGCGGCATGGAGAAGCTGTTCTAGTGGTCAGTGGCCAGTGGTCAGTGTTCCGGCCCCACAGATCACTAACCACTCATCGCTGACCACTAACCACTGACCACTAACCACTGACCACTAACCACTGACCACTAACCA
>AR_comb_assmDRAFT_10174491_pt1 | contig 46078 bp, 80 predicted proteins | sample ArasoioldDNA_FD_10543 | JGI IMG/M metagenome (IMG submission 10543) | reverse complement strand
GCGACCTTCGACGCGGACTTCTACCGCGACGACGAGGACGACACCGCCTGGGAGACCCTGACCCGGGGCACTCGCGGGTACTTCATCATCGCCCGGTTCGGCGGCACCGGAACCGCGAACCCCGGCGAGGAGAACCTGCCGGTGGCCGACGACGACGTGGAGGTCTGGCCGGTGATGATCACGTCGCGGACGATGGCGAACATGAGCTCGAACACGGTGCTCACGTTCACCGCCTCCTGCGCGGTCATGGAAGAGCCGGCGGAGAACGCGGTTGTCGCTGCCTAGTCACGGGGACTCACAGCAGTAACATCTGGCCCATGGCAAACACCACAGCGAAGACGGCCGAGGCCAGGCAGAAGCAGTCCCAGCAGGACAAGCGCGCCACCATCGACCAGCTGATCAACAAGCCGCGCTCGGTCACCGAGTTCTCGATCTACCTCTCCGACGGCAACGGCGGGACCAACGAGGTGACCCTGAAGTACCAGGCGATCGGGATGCGGGAGTACGACCGGCTGGTCGGCAAGCACCCGCCCAAGCCCGACCAGCGGGCCGAGGGTGCCTCGTTCGACATCGACTCCTTCGCCCCGGCGCTGATCGCGGCCTGCTCGGTGGAGCCGGAGATCAGCCCGTCCGAGGCGAAGGCGATCTGGGACTCCGACGAGTGGTCGCGCGGGGACGTGATGGTGCTGTTCAGGCAGGCGGTGGAGCTCAACAACAGGGGGCTGGATGTCCCTTTCAACGGCAGAGACTGAGGGCAGACTCTGGCTTCTACATGGAGATGGGGTTCTGCAACGAGCATGGGATCCCGCACAGCGAGTTCCTGGAGTGGGACCCTGAGGACCGGGCCAAGGCACTGGCCTTCATCACCGAGCAGGCCATCCGGTGCCAGATGTGCGGGACGGCCCCCTGGGAGTGGGAGGAGAGCAAGTTCGCATTCACCGCGGTCGAGGAGTTCTGTCAGGGCTGCTACCAGAAGCAGGTCTTCAGTGACCAACAGGGCTCGTCACTACCCGGGACCAATGTCAAACTGATCCCGACTACACCGCAGCTGACAGCCCAGATGCGCATGAAGGCTCGGAAGCGCCGCGGGCTGAGCATGGACTAGGGACGAGATGAGCAGCCAGCCGGTTGAGGCCAACGTCGTACTGACCGCTGACAACAGCGGCTACGACCAGGCGATGAACCAATCGGCTGGGTCGACCACGCAGCTCATGAACGCGGTCGACTCGCTGACCGCGAAGGTCTCGAAGATGACCAAGGTCGCGGGCAAGTCGCTGATCGGGATCACCGCCGCGGACACCGCCGTGATCGCCGGGGCCACCAAGGCCTGGAACGACTACGAGAAGCAGATGGAGCGGCTCCGCTCCCAGTCGGCGGTCCTGGCCAGGACCAACGACCAGCAGAACAAGGTGATGAAGGACTACACCGCCTCGGTGAAGACCCTTCGCAACGAGTTCGGCACCACCACCTCCGAGGCCGCCAAGCTGGTGGAGACCCTGAGCAAGGTCACCACCCTGCGGCAGACCAGGGAGCTGCAGGACCTGTCCAAGGTCTTCGTGGAGATGTCGGCGGCCACCGGTGAGAGCTCGCAGGGGCTGGCCAGCTCGCTGACCAACCTGCAGAAGGTGATGGGCACCCCGATCAACGCCAAGACCACCCGGGAGTACGCGGACACCTTCACCTACCTGGCGGCCCAGACCAACACCACCGCCGGCGCGCTGATGGACTTCACCGCCCAGCTGGCCCCGGTGGCGAAGTCGCTGGGGATGAACACCCGGGACGTGGCCGGGTTCGCCACCGCCTTCACCCGAGCCGGGCAGGAAGGTGGGTCCGCTGCCCTGGCCTTCACCAAGGTTACCGGCGACATGCTGAAGTCGCTCCAGTCCGGATCACCGGAGATGGCGCACTACGCGAACATGGTGGACATGACTCGTGGCCAGTTCACGAAACTGGCCAAGGACGACTCCGCCGAAGCGGTGGTGCGGATCTTCGAGGCGCTCTCGCACCACAGCCGAGTGGCGACCACCGAGCTGAACCGGCTGGGTCTGGACGGGCCGCGCACGATCCGGTCGATCACCTCGATTGCGAGCGAGCCGGGCGGGATCCGGGCGGCCCTGGGACTGGCCGAGGACCCACGGGCCCGGGGAGCCACCTCCCGGGGCTACCAGGCCACCCTGGAGGGCCTGAGCGACGAGTTCGCCAAGATCCAGGAGAACCTCAAGCAGACCGCCGAGGCCTTCGCCACCTACCTCGGCCCGGCGATCGAGGTGTTCCTGCGCGGGATGGAGAAGGCCTCCGCGGCCGTCGAGAAGATCACCGAAGGGCCGATGGGCAAGTTCCTGCAGCTGGTCGCGGGGATGCTGGCTCCGCTGGCCGGCGGAGCCGGGCTGCTGCTGCTGTTCGCCGGGGCCCTGATCAAGGTGGCCAGCGCCTTCACCCTGCTCCGGTCCTCGGCCGCCTACGGGGTCCGGGAGGGCTTCAAGGGTGGTGCCGCGCTGACCCGGACCGGGGTCGATGAGACCGGGCGGAGCATCTACGGCCCGATGGGCGCGGGTGCCATGGGCAAGCGTGGCGCACAGCTGGCCGAGGAGGGCACCTGGGTCCAGCGCGGGCTGTACAACGTGGGTGCCTTCGCCGGGCAGGGATTGGGTGCGTTCCGCCGCGGCGGTGCGGTCCCGGAGAGCTGGTATCAGACCCGGGAGGCGCTGAGCCGGCACATCCCGTGGACCAGCCAGTACGCCCGGCCGGAGGAACCCTCGTCGCTGAGCTCGCTGGTCTCGCGGGGTGCGGGCTACACGGTCCGGAACTTCCTGACACCGACCTTCGACCAGATGCGGTTCGCCGACCCGACCAAGCGAACCCAGTGGGCCGAGCGGGAGGCTCCCTGGATCCGGGGCGCGGACAAGCTCCGGCTGCTCAGCGGGCGCGAGGGCCTGGTCGCCCGGATGGGTCAGGTCGGGCTGGCCGAGACTCAGATGGTCGCTCAGCGTGCCGAGTACGCCAAGGCGCAGCAGGACCCGATGCTGTCCAACCAGGCGCGAGAGGCCCGGCTACAGGAGATCCGCGATCTGCATCGGGAGACCGTACAGCGCCGGAACGCTGCTGTGGCCCAGGAGACCGCGATCCGCAAGGAGATCGCCCAGCGCGGCGAGGCCTCCGCGGCCACCGCCGCCGCCTCCCGGGAGACCGTCACCTTCGGCAGGGCGCTACGAGGCCTGGGCGCGAACGTCGGCGGCGGGATCCTGGGTGCCGGCCGGGCCGGTGCGGGCGCGTTCATCCGGTCGCCGATGGCCGGACCGGTCGGCGCGATGGGCGCGATGGCCGGGATGAGCATGCTCGGGATCGACAACCCGATGCTGATGGGGGCCGCGACCGGCGCGATGGTCGGATCCATGATCCCAGGGATCGGCACCGTGGTCGGGGGCGGGATCGGGGCCGGGGTCGGCGCGATCACCGAGGCGATGCACGCCAACGACTCGGCGATGGAGTCGATCAAGAACCTGAACGCCGCTGCTACCGATGCCGCCCGGACCGGCTCCGGGCTCTCGGAGCTGAACCAGCTGCAGACCGAATCCACCCAGTCCCTGCAGGACTACACCAAGCAGATGGAGGATCCCGGGCTCGGCAAGAGCATCTCGGCCGTCCTGATGCCGGTGTTCAACGCCAAGACCATCTACGGCGGCGTGGCGAACACGGTCGAGGGGATCTTCGGCAAGTCCAACGTGGACGAGGCCGGCGACGCCTACGACACCGCCGCCGGCAAGGTCAAGAACCTGCAGGGCGCGATGGAGGACATGGCTCGGGCCGGCGGGACCAAGCTGACCGGGACCGACGAGAACAAGCGCAAGCAGGTCGAAGCCTGGATGCAGAGCACCGGGATGGCTCAGCTCGGTGCTGCCGGGATCGACCTGGACCAGTTGGCAGCTGCTCGCGGGGCGGGCTCGGTCCAGTACGAGCAGATGCTGGCCAAAGCCACCACCCCGGGCAAGTCCAGTGGGATGTGGGACCGGGCTCGCACCACCGAGGCCGGCGAGGCGATGCTGGACAGCCGGACCGCCCGGAGGTCGATCCGGCTGCAGGGCGACGTGGCGCTGTTCTACGACGCCACCAACGAAGTCTTCTCCAACATGCGCAAGCAGGGCATGTCCTACCTGGAGATCATCAAGTCCACCGAGAAGGCGCAGCAGCGGATCGGCGACGAGAACTCCCGCGAGTACGAGATCCAGATGGCGATGAGCCAGAAGGCTCAGTACGCGCTGCAGATGCAGGCTCCGCAGATCGGCCGGGCAGCCACCTTCACCCAGCAGCTCCAGCTCGGCGCGACGGTGATGGGGATCAAGCCGCGGACCCAGGAGCAGGCCCAGCAGATCGAGCAGCAGAAGCAGATGACGGTCCAGGCGGTCGCGGACAACGACGCCTACTTCCGGTCGCTGCTGCTGGCCCAGCAGGCCTACGAGCGGAGCCGGGCCCGCGCCCAGGAGGACTACAACCTGCAGCGTCAGTACCAGGAGTACGACTACAACCTGCAGCGGACCCGGGCCGAGGAGAACTTCAACCGGATGCGCGCCCGCGCGGTCGCCGACTACCACCGCAGCATGACCCGGGCCTGGGACGACTTCCACCTCCAGCGGAACCGCCAGGAGGAGGACTACCGGCACCAGATCGAGGTAACCGCCCAGCAGCAGGCCATCGGGATGAACCTCTACCAGCGGGTGGACACCCAGCGCACCTCGAGCGCGACCTGGCTGCTGAGCAACACCCAGGACATCTTGTCCCGGCTGCGCGAGCAGAAGCAGAACCTGAACAAGCTGCGCGAGCTGGGCTTCTCCGACGCAGTGATCCAGCAGCTGCAGCTGACCGACCCGTCCAACGCCCAGGAGCTGTCCCGGTTCGTCGCCGAGGTCGAGCGGGACCGCAGCATGGTGGGCAAGTTCAACCGGACCGCCCGGCGGCTGCAGGGAGCCACCAAGGCGCTGGGCACCGATGAGTCCAACCTGGACTTCCAGGAGATGCAGCGCCAGTTCCGGCTGTCGCGCACTCGTGGCCTGGCCGACATGAACCGGTCGATGGACCGGCAGCGCTCGGACTTCCGGCGTGGTCTTCACCAGCAGCGTGAGGACTTCAACATCATGATGGACCAGCAGGCCGAGGACTACACCACCCAGATGAACCGGCAGGAGAAGCAGTACCGGACCACCATGCACCGGGCCGCGGTGGACATGTCTCACATGGCCGACGAGATCACCGGGTCGATCGAGTCGGTGCTGGTCCGGGCGCACCGGAGGCTGACCGGCAGCGCCAAGGAGCAGGCCGGGATCGCGCTGCAGTCCTTCCGCGACCTGAAGCGAGACTCCTCGGCCGAGGCGGTCGCGCTGATGACCGAGCTGGCCGACATCTTCGGGTTCAAGTACACCGCGCCGAAGGGCGCGAAGGACACCGGCTCCTCCGGCTCCTCCGGACCTGCGCCGGGGAACGCCACCTCCGCAGACATGGGCTCTGCCGGGTACAGCGCGACTGCGGGGCAGACCTACTACGCCGGCGGCTACGGCGGGCCGAGCGGCGGGCTGCCGAACTCCGGGATGAACCAGGGCGGTGTGGTGCCCGGCTACACCCCGGACCGGGACACCCACACGATCGCGGTCGGCGGCGGCGAGGCGATCATGCGGCCGGAGTGGGTCCGGGCGATCGGCGGGGAGAAGGCGATCGCGGCGATGAACCACGCCGCCAAGTACGGCAAGGTGGTCGTCCAGGAGGGCTTCGCCGCCGGTGGGGTGGTCAACCCCGACCGCCGGGTCTACATGGACGGCGAGCCGCTGTCGAAGATCGCCGCCGCCCAGGTGCTGCTGGCCGAGAAGCTGTCCAAGCTGAACTTCTCGATCATGCAGGGCTCCTGGCAGCCCTACTCCAGCTACTCCGGCTCCTCCCACATGGGACCGGGTGTGTTGGACGCGGCACCTGGTGACTTCACCACCCAGTACTGGCTGCGCCGAGTCGGGTTCGCGGCCTGGGGCCGCAACTTCCCCGGTGCCGCCACCGCCGGCTCGGGCGCGCACGTCCACGCGGTCTCCCGGATCGATCCTGGTGCCTCCGGCCACGCCCAGCTGTCTTCCTTCGCCCGGGGCGAGGACGGCCTGGGCGGCCCGGACTACGGCCCGAACCCGCCGCTGGAGCCGGGGCTGATGCAGATGCTGGCCCAGTTCGGTGACCTGGCGCTCTCCACCGGCTCACCCAGCGGCGGAGCCGCGATGAAGCCGCGCGAGGTCCGGCGGATGGTGCAGCGGCAGGTGCTCAAGGACATGTACGCGCGCGCCGAGCGTTCGGCCGCGCACATGTCCGGGGTACACCCGCTGAAGCCGGGGATGATCTCGACCATCATCAACCGGTTCGCCAAGCACAAGATCCGGGAGATGGTGCACAAGTACGGGGGAGTCAGCGGAGCTCCTCCGGGTGCGGTCCTCGAGCCCACCGTGGCTGCGGCCCAGAAGTTCGCCCGGTCACACCTGGCTGACTACGGCTGGGGTGGCGGCCAGATGTCCCCGCTGGTGAACCTGTGGAACCGGGAGTCCGGCTGGCACTGGAACGCCGACAACCCGAACTCCTCGGCCTACGGCATCCCGCAGGCGCTGCCCGGCTCGAAGATGGCCAGCGCGGGCGCGGACTGGAAGACCAACGCAGCCACCCAGGTCAAGTGGGGTCTGGGCTACATCAAGGACCGGTACGGCTCGCCCGCGGCTGCCTGGGCGCACAGCAACGCCTACAACTGGTACGGCGACGGGGCGATGTTCGACCGGCCCAACGTGATCGGCGTGGGCGAGCGGGGACCGGAGGCGGTGATCCCGCTGAACGACGCTGGCGGGGAGTTCCTGGCCCGCTCGATCGGGCTGTCCACCCTGGCCGGGCACGGCGGGAGCATGAGCGTGCACAACTACCGGATCGACCGGTCCACCAACTTCACCGGGCCGATCACGGTCCAGGCCAACGACCCGAACGAGCTGCTGGCCAAGCTGCAGGCGCGCCAGCGGGTTCGCGCGCTGTCTCGGCCCTCCCTGACAGGATCAGCGGCATGACCACCAGAGCCAGGCCCTTCGTCGCCGAGGAACGCACCGGGCTGAACTACCTGGCGGTGGAGATCTCCTACGGCTCGAGGTGGGTCAACCTCAACGACGGCGAGGTCTACAAGATCAGTGCCGACCAGACCCGGGAGACCACCACCAAGACCTGGCGGAAGACGGTGGCCGACTCCCCGGTGCTGGGCGGCAACTACCTGATCCACGCGGTGCCGGACATGGTGACCGAGACGGTCGGGGTCTGGGTCTACGGCCGCAGCCAGTCCGAGGTGGCCGACAACCTGTTCGGGCTGACCCGGCTGTTCGAGCAGTACGACTACCGGATCCGGTGGACCACCGATGACTACCGGGAGTACTGGCGCTGCCAGCTGGCCGAGGCGGCGACGAGCCGGGGCCAGGTCTGGACCCACAGCCAGATGGCGGCCGCGCACTTCACCGTCCCGCGCTACCCGGACGTGACCCGGGAGCGGATCTGATGGCGGGCCGCTTGACGATCTGGGGTGCCGGTGAGCTGCTGACCACCTTCTTCGGCAACCTCGATGCCGCCAAGGACCCGCCATCCGCGTTCTACCTTGCCCTGGTCCGGCTTATCGCTCCCACACCGTACATGTCCGGGGCCGAGCTGGACGAGCCGGACGCCTCGGACTACGCCCGGGTGCGGGTACCCAACGACACGCTGAACTGGGCCAACCCGTCCAGCCCTCAGGCGATCGCCAACCTGATGGACGTGTCCTTCGTCCCGGCGGTCACCGACTGGGGCGAGTGCCGGTACTGGGCGCTGTGCAACGCATCCACCGAGGGGTTCAACTACCTGGTCGGTGATCTGGAGTCCCCGATCCTGGTCGTGGCCGGAGACACCGTGGTGGTCTCCGACGGCGACCTGGGTGTCACCCTGGGCCCGTTCTACATGGCCGACGACGAGGATGACGCCTGATGGCGACCAAGCAGATGAAGCCCGGCTCGACCGCGATCGTCGCCCGGGCGATCACCAAGGCCGGGGTGGTGCCGCCGCAGATCCGGGACCTCCCCGGCGGGCTGTACCCGCTGCACTCGGCCGCCTTCGAGATGGACGAGTACCGGATCATGGCGGGCTGGCCGGTGCCGGTGCCGGCCTACGACATCCGGATCCAGACTCTGATGAGCGCCGACGGCACCGTGATCGCGGACCGGGACTCGCCCACCTCGCTGGTCACTGGGGCCGACTTCCGGTGGATCGCGGACAACAACTACTGGGACACCACCTCGCTGCGCTGGGCCCCGATCCAGGGTCAGGCCCCGCCGTGGTCGGCGATGCCGGGCACCGAGCCGACCCTGATCACCAACTACTCCTACACCGTGGCCGACGAGCGGTTCACCGAGATGACCTGCCTGAACTTCGACTCCGACACCGCCGACTACCTGGTCAACGACCTGACCCTGACCATGGGCGGGATCCAGGGCTACACCATGATCATGGTGCTCAGCCCGAACTCGGTGTACGGCAACAACGCCGACGTGCCGGCCAACGGCCTGCTCGGTCCGGCGGAGAACACCGACTCCCCGCCGGGCTGGTTCAGCCTGAAGATCCAGGGCAACTACCTGTGGCTGGACTCCGACGACTCCACCGACCAGCGCGGGGTCTCGATCGGGGTCGGTCAGCGGACCAACGCTCCGATGTTCCTCGCGATCGTGCTGGGACGCCCTCAGGCGGTCATGTACGCCGCCTCAGGGCCTTCCAGCCTGCTGAGCAAGAAGATCCCCACCGGGGATGTCGAACGGGCCCTGAGGGGCGACTTCTGGCTCGGCAAGACCCCACTGACGCCGGCCACCGCGGACATGGCGCTGTTCGACTTCGGGATCTACGGCAACATGCTCTCTCCGGCCGCGATCGGGGCCGAGTTCGCGGCGCTGTCCTCGATCTACGGCGGAGACACATGACCACGACCGAGAGCACCACCTTGACCGCGGTGGCCAGCGAGCAGGTGCCGCTGGGCTACTACCGGGTCTTCGCCCAGCCGCCGGGCGGCCACCGGCGGGAGATCACCATCTTCCGAGGCGCGCCGGTCCGGCTGATGTCGGCGACCACCCAGGACCCGTTCACCGAGGTCAACGCGCAGATCGCCCTGCCCCAGGTCACGCTCTTCGACAACCCGGGTTCTGGCGACCTGGACTGGCTGGTGGCCGACTGCGACATCGACATCGAGTTCCAGAACACCGGGGCCTACGACTTCAGGTGGTCCTGGGAGGGCTACGTCGCCTCGTTCAGCTACAGCCTGTCCGGGAGCGACTCGCTGGTCACCATCGACCTGAAGGGTGCCTTCTACGGGCTGGACGACTACCTGGCGATCCCGTCCTTCCCGCGCCGTCCGATCCCGTACGAGATCCTGATCGCCCGGGCCTTCGACCAGACCCTGCACCCCTCCCGGCTGGGCAGCTTCCGGATGGAGTTCCCGAGGTGGTGGTCGAATCGGGTGCCGGAGTTCAACGACCCCGACTACCTGGTCGCACTGAAGCCGTTCGGGGTGACCACCAACCAGCTCTGGACCGGGTTCACCTCCCGCTCCACCGGGACCTGGGAGGTGCTGCTGACCGGGCACGTCCAGTCCCTGCTCAGCGTGATGTACACCGCCGGCGGAGCGCAGTGGAGCATCCGGAACCGGGGCAAGCGCCGGGGGGAGCTGTACCTGCGGCAGATCCCGGCGGCCACCAGCGACAACATCATCGAGATCTACCTGGGCGCGCCCGGGGTGAGCTTCGAGGGCACCCGGGACTACACCCAGCGAGCCGGGGTGATCTACGGCTCCGGCTCGGACGAGGCCGCGATCACCTTCTCCAACATGCAGGTCACCCCGGACGGGCGGACCACCTACTTCAAGCCGTTCGCCTACTCCGCCCGGCAGTGGCCGCGCAAGGGCAACCCGATGTACGACAAGCGGGTCAAGCCCAAGGAGACGATGATCCAGTTCCAGCAGGGGATGGACGAGCTCGCCGCGACCAAGGTGGCCCAGGCCCAGTACCAGCGGTTCGCCGAGCCCGGGCTCACCGGGTCGATCACCCTGCTCACCGACCCCCGGTACTCCGACGGCTCGCTGTGCCCGCGGCTGATGATCCGGGCCGGGTCCACCATCCGGCTGAACGGGATGCTCGGGGTCAAGGAGGGAATCCTGGCCCACGTCACCCAGGCGGTGGCGGACTTCCAGTCGCTGAGCGTGTCGCTGACCTACGACACCAAGTACCGCGACCAGCTGACCATCGAGGAGGTGCGGGCTCGGACCAGGGACTCCCTGAACCCGGTGCACGCGCTGCAGGTCGGCAAGTACCAGAACACCATCAACGATCTGATCATCCCGTGGGACTACAGGGCCGGAAGCGGGATCATCCCGACCCCGGCCAAGGAGTTCTTCGCCCAGAAGCTGCCCTCGAGCGCGACCTTCCCGTTCGAGGAGTGGACCCGCAAGCACCCGCCGAAGGACCCGGAGAGCGCGCCGTACTACATCCGGATCGGGCCGACCGACGTGAACAACTCCAGCAACAACTGGTCCGGGGTGGTCCGGGAGAACAGGATGACCATGGCCATCCCGATCCGGATGGGCCAGGCCGGGACGATCCGGCTCACCCAGCTGGCGGCGTACGACCGGGACGGCAACGTGATGCCGGTGAAGTTCCACTTCAGCGTCTACTACGGCAACGCCACGGCCGCGGACGGGATGCCGAAGTTCCCGCTGGACCCGTACCACAACGCCGACCCGGACCCGGACAAGATCGCCCCGGACTGGCGGCGGCCGCGGAAGCCGGTGACCGCGGAGATCATCCCGACCAACTACAAGACCTTCCAGGCCAACCCGTTCTACAAGGGAGCCTGGGAGCAGGTGCAGGAGGACGGCACCGTGTTCCCCTGGTCCGCCGACTCCAACCTGCCCACTCCCGGCTCGGGGCTGGTGGTCGGCTGGGGCAACTACTACGAGCCGGCCGGGTACTCCCCGGGCCGGGCCAGCAAGGGAGCCGCACGGACCGGACTGCTCCAGGACGACACGGCCTGGACCTGGGACGTGGCCCAGACCCAGAACATCGACTTCCAGAACCCTGAGAACAACGTGAACGAGCAGTACATCGGGATGCTCTTCGTCCAGATCTACTGCGACGACCAGGACGACAAGGCGGTCTTCTTCATGGGCCGGCTGATCCGTAGCGATCCCGGGCAGACCAACTAGGAGGAGCCGTGGACGGCACCATCACCGATGCCCAGGTGCACCTGTGGCTGCAGGACATCGCGGACAGTGGTTATGTCAGCCTGCACTTCGACACCCCGGCGCTGGGCGGGCTGACCGCGGCCGAGATCTCCGGCGGCGGCTACCAGCGGTTCAAGATGAGCTGGTCGAACCCGGACAACCGGGCGATCTGGAGCGTGGTGGACGCCCGGTTCACCGGGCTGGTGCAGACCAAGGTCACCTACTTCGGGGTCTGGGACAAGCTGACCAAGGGCATGCTGATGGCCTACACCGAGCTGGCCACCCCGGTGGCGATCCTGAACGGCAAGGGCTTCGTGATCCCGAAGGGCCAGATCGCGGTCAGCATGGGCTAGCCTGTGGGCGAAGTTGAAGTGCCCGCGCGTGGTACGCCGTGCGCCGGCCCTGGGCAAGCCGGGACCTTCTGGTCGTGAACCCCTCCTCCGGGAGGGGTTCTCCGTCTATTCACTCCATTCACTCTGGTCACATCGAGGGCATAAAAAAAGACCCGTTGGGGGCCGCCCTGCCCGAAGGCAGAGCGACCCCCTCGGGTCCCTACAGGTTCCACCAAGATCGGTGTCCCCATGATTGCCCCGGTGCTGATCCCCCGATTCAGCGGTGGGGCGAGCCCCCTCCCCCTACATGCGCAATGGGGGGAGGGGACGGTTCAGGCCGCACGCTCCAGGATCGGAACGTCCGGGTGTCGGCAGACCTGCGGAGAAGACCAGTTCCCGGTGTTCCGGAAGTGCTCCTCGTCGGCCATGATCGCCAGCAGCTGACCCACCCAGCCATCGGCCAAGGGTAGGACCCGACCGTCCGCTTCCCGCATTCCGGGAGCGACGCAGATCCGGCCCAGCCGGCAGCCGTGCTGATCGACCTGCACGATGTTGCCGTGCACGCCGTTCTGCAGGGTGTCGATCTCATACATCCCACCCTGCGAGCCCCTCACCGGGATGATGTGGCGGTCCCGGAGCGACTGCTTCTGCTCGGGTGTGAGCAGCATCTGGAGCAGCTCACCGCCCCGAGCCTCGGCCATGATCCTGGCCTCCTGCGCGGCGGCGTAGCGCTGCTCCTGCTCGAGCGCCCGACGGGCACGCTCCTCGCGAGCGCGCTGCTCACGATCGGCGAACTCCTGCAACTGCTCGGCCGTGGGCACGGTGCGCTGCTGGATCACCCGCCACTGCTCGGCGACGTGCCGGGCAGCCTCGCCGGCGTGGGTCAGGGCGTCGCCCATCTGGTGCCAGCCCACATCCCAGGTGACCCCGGTCCCCTCGAAGCGGGCCATGTCCTCGTCGGCGATGGTGGTGTAGGTACCGGTGGTGGTGTTGCCCACCGTCCACCCTGCCCACATCTCGTCTCTGGTCACGGTCCAATCTCCTATCGTGGTGGTGTTGTAGGCCGGATGGGTCCAGGTGACTGTCGGATAAACCGCCGCCGTGACCGTGGTGTAGGTGTTCAGCGCGATCCGGTCCTGGGTGGCCTGGGTGAGGTCGTCCCAGCGATACGGGTACGGGTTCTGCACCGGGTAGGTGATGGTGGTGTGGGTGTGGGTCGGGATGTCCCAGGCCCGACCGCCGTAGTGCCGGCCGACTCGCAGGTCGTTCCAGCCGTACGGCAGCCCCTCGAACCGGCCCCGGTTCCGCCGGACGTACTCGTCGTACTTGGTCTCCCGACCGTCCAACCCCCACTCCCGGAGCAGCCGAGCCCGCTCCCGGTGGGTGCGTCTGCCGTACAACTCTCGGCTGACGTTGCGCATGTCTCGGCACGGCCGATCCGGCTCGGAGTAGCACCTGGGACAGGCCACACCCCAGACGTTCTTGATCCGGCCGGCCATCAGCCGCCCTCACGGACTGCCCGGATGAAGCAAGTGGTGGTGACTGGGACACAGCCACCGCACCTCCAACGGCTTGGTGTAGTCGTCATGGTGTGCATCGGTCTTCTCCCTTCCGCAGACCTCGCACGGGCCTCTGACCAGCCGCCCAGACTTGAGGGCGGCGGCGACCTTGTTGCGCGCAGCAACCTTGGTCCGGTCAGCCTGCTTGGCCTTCGCGAGTTGCTTCGCTCGAGTGCGTTGGTAGTAGCGCTGGCGAGCAGCCTTCACCTTGTCGGGGTTGGCCGCTCGCCAGGCTCGGTGGTACTCACGACGATCGGGAGGCGTAGCTCAACCCCCTTGGAGTTGCTTCGTCATTATTATCTTCCCGGCCTGCGGGTCGAACTCGTGGATCACGGTGCCGGTCTTCTCCCCGGAGGTCTCGTCCACGGTGTAGGCGAGCATCCCCCGCTTCTTGGCCTTGTGGAAGGCCTCCCTGGCGACCTTCACCTCGTCCTCGATCCGGGGGTCCCACATGATCCGGGTGTCCCCGGTCGGGTCCGCGATCGAGAGCATGTTGCGGCCCTCGGGTCGGATTGCGGTGTCTGTCATGCGATCTTCCTTTCTAGTTCCAGGGAAAGTTGTCCCTGAGGTACTGGATCCGGGCCTCCTCGGCGAGGTTGGCCAGGTGCTTGGTGTACTGGTGGCGCGTGTAGAGCCCGAACGCAGTGCAGACCACGGCCGCCGCCAGGTTCATCAGCGAGACCCAGTTCCACACCCACCAGGCGATGAACAGGTTGAAGGCGGCCAGACCGAAGTCCATCAGTGCGATCCAGCGCCAGTGCACCTCAGTCCACCTCCGGCATGTGGTCGGTGGCGGGCCGGTAGCGCATGGTCTGCCGTTCGCGGCCGTTGGCGTAGTCGTTCCAGCTCCTGATCCCGTTGGCCAGGAAGGTGGTCGGCCGGTAGGTGCCGCTGATCGACCGGTAGCCCTTCTCCGAGATCAGCCAGCGGCGGAAGGCGAGGATCGGGCTGCCGGGGCTCAGGTTGGTGCCGTCGCCCAGCCGCTCCCGGAACTCGGTCTGGGTGTCCGGACCGTGCTTGGAGTACAGCGAGAGCAGCGCGATCAGGACGCTGACCGAGGTCCGCATCCCGTACCGGCCGACCGCGTTGGAGACGACGTAGCCGGGCCGGAGCGAGTCCTGGATCGCTGGGCCGACCTCATCGTCGGCCAGCTTGATCAGCAGGTCCTGGGTGGTCATGCCGACCGTGGCCGAGCCCAACGTCGAGGTGGTGCCGATCACCTCGGGGTAGGCCAGCACCTGGCGGGTGACCGCGGCCAGCACGTTCACGTCGGTGTAACCGGCGATCCGCAGGCTGTCACCCGGCGACCGGGCAGCTCCGGTGTCGATCACGCCGAAGGTCTCGGGGTCGGCATCGAAGGCGACCAGACTGGCGACGTGCTTGCGCTGGGCGGCGATCGCGGTGAGCCGGTGCCGTCCGTCCAGGACGAACCCGGTCGGATCCAGGGCGATCGGCTGGTGGGTGAACTTCCACTCGCCGGTCTCGATCGCGTGCAGGATCTTGGCGACGTTCCGCTGGCGGATGGCGCGCTGGTTGCGCTCCGGAGAGACAGTCAGCCACTCGCGGGCCATGGCCGGCGTGATCTTGACCTCCTCGATGCGCATCTTCCGCTTGCCACCGCCGCTAGGGGTGGTAGTCATAACTGCTCATTCCATGTCGGCCAGGAACTCCATGAACTGGTTGGCCAGTCCGGGGCTCATCTGGATCGGGATTCGGATTCGGCCGGCCTGGTCGGTCCGGCCAGCAACGAACATCAGCACGCAGAGGTTCACGAGGTCCTCGTCACGGGTGATGACGAGCTCGTTGACGCGGATGTACTCGTCAACGAGCACGGCCAGGCGTTCCTCTTCGGTTTCGGTCACGTTGGTGCCGGCGGCCTCGATGGCCTGGGCGGTGAAGGCTTCTTCGATCTCCATGTGTCCCTCCTTGGGACGCAATGGAGCGAGCACCCGAGTGCCCGCTCCACCGCAGAATGCGACCAGGGAGGGGGCGCAACCCCCCAGTTCTCCCCCTCCCCGGTCTCTGGGCTAGCTGCGCACCATGATCTCGCCGTCGGACAGGTCAACGACGTGGTGCTGCAGCACCCGCTCGAACACGTTCTCGACCGCCGCCTCCAGAGCAGGCTTGGGCGGCCGGTCGGTGGCCAGCTGGTGCGCGTCGCGCTCGGCGCGCTTGGCGTTGGCCGCCCGGAGGAAGTCCTCGGTCGTCAGAGGCTGACCGAGCTTCCTGGTCCGGATGATGTTGTGCTTCACCACGTCCTCCAGCGTGCGGACGACGAACGCCGGCATCCAGCCCTCGTAGGCGGTGTCGAGCTGGGCGTAGTCCAGCTTGGCCCGCTGCGACTCCGGGATGTGGCTGTCGATCAGCCGCTGCAGACCGGGCTGGTCCAACGGGCCGATGACGATGGTGTGGTCGATCCGGTGACCGCCCTTCATCGACTTCGGGATCTCCTCGGGGTGGTTGGTGGTCATCAGCAGCGTGACCGCGTACCCCTTGGTTCGCATCCCGTCGAACTCCCCCAGCAGCTTGTCCATGGCGTCGGGGTTCTTGAACAGGTGCTCCACGTCCTCGAGCACCATCACCGTGGGCTGGTCCAGCCGCTGGACGAACCGAGTGGCCTGAACCAAGTCCTCGTTCCAGTTCACCTCCACGAAGTTGAACCCGTACTCCAGGCAGTACTGCCCGGCGATCGCCGCCGCGCAGGTCTTGCCACCACCGTTGTCGCCGGACAACAGCACGTTGTTCGACAGCTTGATGTGGGTCCGCTCCGTCCTCGTGATCGGCTTGCCGTCCTCATCGAGAACCGGCTTCCGACCCTCAGGGTCGGTCACCCACTCGGTGACCGGCTCGGCTTCGGGATGGTCCGCTGCCACGAGGTTGCCCGCATGGTCGTCGTAGACGATGTTGTCGTCCTCATCGACCACGTAGACCTTGTGGACCAGGTAGCCAGCGTTGGCCTCCTTGATCAGCTCGTGGCACTCGATCAGCCCGTAGATGTGAGCCTGCAGCTCCCACCAGTTCTCGGTGGAGTAGGCGATGGTCGCCCGGTCCACCACGTACGGGTCGATGAACTCCGGCTGGGCGGTGACGTTGCGCATCGCCTTCCCGGCGTAGATCGAGTTCTCCTTGAGGAAGTCCTCGAGGAGCAGGAAGAAGTTCGAGATGTCGGTCTCGTACTTCAGCTTGCCGTAGGCGCTGACCGAGAACGAGACTCCGTACTCGGGGTGCATCGCCATGCCCAGCTCGAACGTGGTCTCCCAGGGCTTGAAGTACATCGTCCCCCAGGGCACGTTGTAGGACTCGCCGCGGTTGACCTCGACCGCGATCATCTGCGGCGGCGAGGCGAACCAGCCGGTGGTCCGCTTGCCGAGTGGGGTGTCCCACAGCTGGGTGAGCAGCTTGTTGAAGTTCCACGCGCCGTCCGGCGGCCGGCACAGGAAGACCTTGGAGAACTCGTAGGTCTCCTCCTCGGCTTCCTTCTTCTCGCGGATGGTCTCCTCGGCGGTCTCGAGGGCCATGTCCACCGGCAGCGCGATCTTCTTGCCGCCGTCCTTGCGTCGCTCGATCTTCTCGGTCAGGGTGCTGCGGTTCTTGCCGTGCTCGGCAAGAAGGTCACTGACCCGTCGGCGCTCCTCGTCTGCTGCCTCGGTGCTCCACGGGTCAACCTTCTCCTGCTCTGACATGCTGTGCCTTCCATAGTTGGCTGTACTAGGGGTTCGTTGCACGGTCCTGCTGGTTGGTGCTGGTGGTACCTCCTCTCAGAGCGATCCGATGTCCCAGATCTGCCGGTAGCTGTTGAGCACGTCCTGGCACTGGGGGTCGTTCTGATCGACCCAGGTGGGGACGGGCTTGGGGTAGGACAGGGTGTAGGTCTCGGTCATCCCGGCGATCGGGTAGTGCTCGCAGATCGCGTAGTCGCGCTTGGCGTCTCCACCCGTGCCGAGCATCAGGACTGCGAGCAGGTCTCCTTGCCTCAGCATCTGCGTCCGGGCCTGGGTGGCGCGTGCCTTCCCGAGTTCGGTGAGGTGGAGGGTGTGAGCGATCTTGTAGTCCTTGTCGATCAGGAACATGACCTCGCGTCCGGACATGACCGAGATCACGGCCTGGACGACGCTTCTCAGCATCGGGTCTTCGGGTTCTTTCATGGGTCTCTCCTTGCTGACGAGGGGAAGCGAAAGGAGGGGAGGGACCCGTGCCGAAACGGGCCCCTCCCCTGGGGTGACTCTCAGGCGACCTTGCTGCCCTTGAGCCGGTCGTGCTCTGCCTTCAGCCGGATGATCTTGTTCAGCCGGCTGTTCTCGGCCATCGCTCCGCGGTAAAGCGCCGAGGGGTAGATCCCTGACTCCTCGGAACTGGCGATCGGCACCTCGTGCTCCGATCCCCACTGCAGAAGCAAGGACTTCTTGAAGTCCTCGTGGATCTCTGCGACGGTGGCCGACTTCTTGACCTTGGAGTGCTTACCCGCCCGAACGTGGATGAGGTTCTGGCGACCCTGCAGTTCGCAGATGTACTCCTTGTCCTGGTCGGGCTTGTTCATCTCGGCGTTGATGAGCACGTCCAGGTCGTTGAAACGCTTGGCAAGCGTCTCGGTCGGGATCAGGTCGCCCTCGGGCAGCTTGACCTTGTAGCCGTTGCCCTTGGCGGGCTCGGCGGCCGAGGAGTCCTCGGTCTTCTCGACCTCGGCCGGAGCCTCAGTCACAGGCGGAGCCTCGGGCGAGGTCTTGGTCACGACGACCTCGACCTCCTCGGTCTCGTCGGTGAGAGCCTCGAAGACAGCATCGACTGCCTCCTTGACCTTCTCCTCCGCGACCTTCCGGGACTTCTTCTTCGGAGCCTTCGGCTCCTCAGGGGCGGGGGCGACCTCGATCGCCACCACCTTCTCCTTGCCTCGCCAGTTCTTCCTGGTGACGATCGTCACCACGAGGCCCAACAGGACGAGTCCCGTCAGCGCCGCGAGCAGCTTGGAGCCCATCATGACCGCGAGGGCCACTCCGACTCCGTACGCCACCGGCTGAACCACCATCCGGTTGGCCCACTGGACCCCCGGGTGTGCCCAGTGCCAGGCCTTGGATCCGGCGAACTTCGCCTTGTCCCAGGCCCAGGTGACTGGGGTGAGGTGGAATGCCCAGTTGCCGGCCTTCTTGGCGAACTGGACGGCCTTGGAGGTCGCGGTCTTCGCGAACTCCAGAGCCTTCCGGGCCATGGCCCGGAAGCGATCCGACACGCGCGCCATGAAGGCGTCACGGTTGGGGATCGCAGGCACAACTGCAACTGCTGCAGCCATGGTGATCACACCCTTTCATGATGTGGTCGTTGGGGTTTGCACACCGGGCCCTCTTCGAGGCCGCTCCGCAGAGCCGGTCGATTGCCACACGTCTTCGGCCCTCTTCGAGGCCCACCCGCAGGTTCCGGACATGCAAAAAGCCCCTGACCATCGGGGTCAGGGGCTTCAGTGGGCGGATGGCCTCTGACAGCCATCCGTCCTGTTTCCGCGCAGGCAGAAGCCCACGCACTGGAATCAGTGTATCACATACACAACACTGGGTCCAGGAGACATCGGCAGTGGCCGGTGGGGACCGCGCACCGTGGGGATGCCGTCCTGCCTAACCGGCCACCACCGTGGACCGGCCCCTCCACCGGACAACAGAGGGGCCAGTCGTCTATGGGCTGGCCTTGCGCCTGACGGCGCACTGCTCGCACCAGCCGATGAACCGGTCACGCCGGTCCTGCCCCAGCCGCCACAGCTCGTCGGCGATGAAGTTCGGCACCATCCGGGCGTTCTTCATCCCCGAGCAGTACGGGACGCTGTGCAGCAGCGCGACTCCTCCCATCGCGGTGGCGGTGGTGTACATGACGCCGTTGCTGGTGCGCTCCCAGTCGGCGAGCACCGACATGGTGGGCGTGAAGGTGTCAGGCATCGGCTGCCTCCTTCTGGTCCGAGTCGTGCCAGGCCAGCCAGTCGGCGAACCCGACGGTGGTGTCACCTAGCGCGACCTCCTGCTGCCAGAGCGCGTACGCGCCCAGGCTGCTCGGGTCCACGGCGGCAGCACGCTCCCGAGCGCGTCGATCTGCTGCCTCCATGCAGGTGGCGATCCGGTCCAGGTGGTGCCGGATCATGCTGATGTCGCCGCAGAACTGATGGTCCATGCGGCTACCCGGCTCTCCTGGCATCAGCCCTCACCTCCGTGCTGGACGTGGAGATCCTCGATCTCCTTGTTCCGCCTGGCTTCTCTCTCGGCGTGGTGAATGTCGCACAGCGTCTTCCACCAGCCGTGGATCGACCGGGTTTCGGCTCGCTTCCCGCACACCTCGCAGAGCTTGGTGGAGGCCTCCTCGGCGATGGCGATCGCCTCGTGGAAGCCCTCGGCGTCGGACTGGGCGTAGTACCGCAGCCCGCCGAACTTCTCCTTGACCTGCTGGAGGGTGAAGTCCGGGTCCAGGTCGTTGAGCTGGAGCTCCAGGTTGCGGAGCAGTTGGTGCCAGCCCTCACCGACGTTGCTAGCCGCAGTCATCATCGGTGATGCCTGCGGCCCGAAACAGGTGGTCATGACACTCCCTCGGTTTCCTGTGGTTCACGAGCCCAGTACTCGTGAACCTGATCCCAGCCATCCAGCCGCTGACCGGCCAGGTGCATCACGTAGATGTCGGCGACGTGCATCATCACTCCGTAGCCCTCCATCGGGCCGCGGGTCACGATGATCCCGCCGACGTTGGCGGTCTGCTTGGCACCGGTCACCTCGACCAGCGCCACCAGTTGGGCGAGCTCGTGGACCACCACGTCGTACGTCGGGCAGTCCTTGATGCCGCGGACTACCTTCAGGATCTGGTAGACCCGTCTGGCCTGCTCGCGCAGATGGTCGTTGTCCTTCAGCTCCGCGCTGCGGGGCATCCACTCGTGGTTCGGATCCAAGTTGCTCATGTCTCTCCTTTCTCGTGCTCTAGGTTGTGTTGCTCGGCGTACTTCGCGGAGAGCTCGGCGAGCCCTCCCAGACCCTCGGTGAACCGGGGCCATGCGTGCCCGCAGTGCGGGCACACCCAGTACAGAACTCCGTCGTAGACCCCGAGCACCTCGTAGCCGAGGTAGTCGGGCTCCTCGCACTCCGGGCAGCCGTCCGGTTCGGCCATCAGCCGTTGTAGAGCGAGGTAGTGCCGACGAATGCTCCGGACCACTCCCAGTTGTCCAGCCAGTAGGCGTTGAAGTCACGCTCGTCCAGCTGAACGGTGTCGTTCACCTCGGCTTCGAGGCGGGCGATCATCACGTCGTAGGACTTCGCGTAGCTGGTGGGCTTCGGAAGCTTGTTCAGCGGAGAGAAGCTCTGGTAGTTCAGCTTCTGATCCTTCTCCGCTCGATCAGCGACCTTGCGAAGCTCCCGGATCGCCTTCTTCAGCCAGGTCCTCCGGGCCTTCTTGTACTCCTTGATGTGCTTGGTCCGGTTCTCCTGGAGTTTGTCCAGGAGGTCGGTGGTCTTGACCTCGGTGGGCTTCACGGTGTTCTCCTTACTGGGTCGTTGCTGGGGCCGGTTGGCGGATGCCAGTTGCCCTTCTCGTCGCGGTACGCGGGGGTGTCGAGCATCATCACTTCGTCCTCGATCTGGTCGCCGATGGTGGTGCCGGCGGCGTTCAGGATCTTGGAGCCGCAGTCGGTGCAGCGCATCGGACGGGCTCGCGCCGTCTTCGCATCGCTGCGCTTCTCCAGCTCCTCGGTGATCTCGGTCTCGCCGATGAAGCAGATCCCGCCGACGATGATGGCCGGGATGCCCATGGCGAAGGCGGTGGCCATCAGCGCCTTCCCGGCCGGGTCCGGCAGCCAGTAGCTGACCATCAGCGCGATCCAGGCCACCACCACGGTCACCACCGCGAACGCGGTCACCAGGCGGATGTTGTGCCGCATCAGTAGCCACGCTCCTCGCGGATCGTCTTGCGGGCGATCTCCCGGAACCGGCCTTCGAGATCGAGCTCGGTCTTCATCTGGGCCAGTTCCTTGGTGTCGCTGGTGATCACCTGGGCCTTCTGCTGCTGGTCCAGGTAGATGTTCTTCTCCAGCGCCATCGAGGACCGGTGGTTGGAGTGGTACCAGCCGAGCGCGACGTTGGCGGCGACCGCGGTCGCGAAGAACAGCACCCCGGACCAGATGAACCGGTAGTTCACCCCGGTGCCCATCCAGATGCCGATCAGTACCAGGGCGAACGCGATCGTGTAGAAGATCGCGATGTACTTGCTGTAGCGCAGGAAGTCGTTCCAGGTCATGTTCTCTCCTCAGGGTGTTGGGCTTCGTAGAAGTCGATGGAGCCGATCACCATCTGGCCCCACAGGTTCACGTCGGACTGGTCCGGGCCGAGGGCGGCTGCATAGGCCAGCCCGACCTCCTCGCGGAGGATCTCCTTGCCGTCGGCGATCCGGGTGACGGTGAGGATCCCGCGCCAGCTGTTGGTCTCCATCCGGGTCACGTCGGCCCGCCAGGCTCCGTCATCGACGCCTGCGGACCAGACCAGCCCGGCGATCTCGGCGGGTTCTTCGGTCATGGCAGCTCCTCTCACAAGTCGAGGGGGCAGCAAGCAGGACGTGCCTGCTCACTGCCCCCTGGTCTCAGGCGACGTTCTTCAGATGGCGGATGGCCATCAGCACGAACGTCTTGGTGGACTCGAAGTAGGTGATCTTGCGAGTCACCTCGGTGCTGGTCGCGGTGAAGCCGTTCTGGCTGAACAGCTGACGAGCGAACTCACCGATCTCTCGGGTCATCTTGTCGATCGTGACCTGGTTGGCCTTCCGGGTTCCCTTGGCCAGATCCGCAACGAACTTGATCTCGATCCTGCGTGGCATTGCGTTACCTCCGTTCCTTCTGTTCAGTCCGAGATGTCATGTGCCAGTACGGGCAGTCCCGGCACTTGTAGGCGCGCAGCCGTTGCCCGCCCTTGATCGCGCGATTGAGCGTGGCGCTCAGTGCATGCGCCTTGCTCTGGTAGCAGAACTTGCCGCTCTTGCACTCCTTCAGGGCCGGGGAGCGGTGCGGCTTCCTCCTCCTCGGCTTGATTCGTCGGCCCATGGGCCCTCCCTTACTCCTCGGTCCGCCCATAGGGGTGCGGAATGCTTCTGACGGCTCGCTTCCGGCCATGCAGCGCGGCCAGCAGCGACTCGATGTAGGGGTCGTAGGTGCCTCCGGCGATGCCCTCGATCAGGTCATCGATCTCGGGCGGTCCGGAGGACTCCGCGACCTCTTCCTCCTCGGCGCGGCGCAGCCACTCCCAGGAGTGATCGGACAGATCAGTCACGGTGTGACCGATCGGATGGGTGCAAGCCAGCCGCTCCCCGCTGACCCGGCTGGTGTACTTCTGGTTGCAGATCCGAGGGCTCACGCCGGCTCATCTCCTTCCGGGAGCGGGCTCTCGATCGAGATGACGCGAGGCAGTGGTTCCGGTCCGACATAGCGCAGACACCGGCAGGTGGTGAGCACCTGCCGGGTGCCCAGCTTGGTCTTCTTGAAGAAGGCGACGGTGTAGTGACAGCCGTCGTCGTCGCTGTGGAACGAGTAGTGGTGCGTGCACCCACAGGTCGGGTCCGGATCGGTGAGGACCCGGACCCGACGCTGCAGCCGAATGTTCGCCTGGTGGTAGGTCTCACCCCAGCCGAGGGTGAGGAACCAGCCGATGGCCAGCACCACGTTGCAGGTCAGGCTGACCCACAGCAGGTGCTGTGCGGTCATCTGACGATCGCCGTCTCACGATCGAGGATCTCGTACCGGGAGTAGCCGTTCTCCGGATCGCCGATGATCCGCTGCACCTCCGACAGCACCAGCTGGTCGAGCTGGATGTGGGTGTGCACCTCCGTGGAGGGCCCGTTGTCGGGGCTCTGGGCGGGCGTACGGCGCTTCCGGGGAGTCGGTTGGACCTCTCCCCTGGCCACGGCCTGAACGGCCTTCTCGTGGAGGCTGGCGGTCTCGGGGAGGGGCACGCCCTTCTTGGTCTCAGTCATGGTCCTCCGCTCCTTCCACGGTGTCCGGGATGCCGACGAACTCCAGGTCCCGGCCACTGGCCTGGAAGATCGCCTTCATGTGCATGAACAGCGCGGCCATCGCCTGCACCGAGTCCTCGTAGTCGCGGATCTGGATCCCGGCCTTCTCGTCGTCCTCGAGGAAGACAATGGCCTTGACCGGGGTCAGGTTGGCCTCGGGGTCGCCCCGGTGCTCCTCGCGCTCTGCTTCGAGTGCGTCGTCCAAGGCGTCGGTCATCGACTGGCACAGGCGGGTCAGCCGGGTGAACGGCTGGTCGGCCTGCTTTACGTCCATGTCGGTCATGGCGTTCCTTCCTTGCAGGTCAGCTGGTGGGCCTTGAGCTCGTGTCGAGCCATGGCCGCCTGCGTCCGCAGCTGTTGCAGACGCCGGCGCTCGGGGGCGCTGATGTGTCGCCCACGAGCCTTGATGGCCAGGCTGTTGTGCTCACCGGCGACCCGGACCAGGTTCCGCTTGAGCTCACTGCACTCCGCGCAAGCGACCCTGTTCTCGGCGATCCTCATTCCGTTCCTTCCTGGGTGACTGGCATGATGGAACCTCGTTCCCTTCCAAGGCGAACAGCAGAGCCCCGGAGCTTGTGGTGATCCCCGGGGCTCTGCTGTGTCAGGCGACTGCTCGATCCTCGCAACCGAAGACCGGGCTATTGATGTGGTGGGTGATGTTGCCCAGCTCGTCCCGTCCGATCAGGGTGACCATCCGGATGTGCTTCGGGTTGAGCTGGGTGAGCAGGCTGGGATCGATCGCACACGAGAGCATGGTGCTGTACTCATCCATCGCCTCTTCGAGGCTGGTGTGGTTGCGGCTGAAGCTGCTCCCACTGCAGAGAGTGATCCCCACCTCATACGTCACGGATCTGGTGCCCATGACTCCTTCTTTCGGGGTCGGCAGGTTGGTGGTGACCCACGCCTCGCCGACCGGGAGGCATTGGCCTATCTGGCGGGGGTGTAGACCCGAGAGCTCACTCGAGCCCCCTGTCATGATCGTGGATCTCTTCGGTGGCCCGCCGTTGCCAGTAGGCCTCCATGAACAGGTTGGTGAGGATGGAGACCCCCACCGACCCGAATAGACAGGACAGGAAGAAGAGCGACATCAGGCCTCCTCCCCCGTCCAGTCGTGGCAGTTCCCGCAGTACCCCTCGCGGATGTCGTTCGGGTTGTGCGAGGTCCTGCCGCATCGCGGGCAGGTGAAGCCGGTGATGATCCGGTCCACCGCCTGCTGGGCCTTGCGGCCCCGCTCCACGAACTCGCGGAGCATGTCCTGGTTGCGCTCGGTCACGACTGCTCACCTTCTGCGTCGTCACGGTCGATGCGCTCGGTGGGCAACTCACCTCTGACCCGGACCTTGATCTGGTACCTGCTCCAGTCATCCCGGCCGACCTCCTGGGCGACCACATCCTGGAAGTACTCTGGAATCTCCTCCCAGGGCACCTGGTGGAAGTCGAGCAGCTCGTTCCGCTTCAGCTCCGACCGGTCCCGGTTGAGCATCACCGCGTTCCGCAGGTAGGCCGGCTGTGCGGTCCCCAGCGGGTGGATGCCGGACGGCTCCGCACTGGGCTGGAGCGTGGTGAACTGGGTCCAGCCTTCGGTAGGGCTGGAGAACCCTTCCGGTGTCGTCGGCTGGTTGGCGTGACCGACCTCGATGACGATGGTCGGTGCAAGGTGCTTCATGGTGTCCCCTTTCGGAGGGTTTGGTTCCCCACGACGGTCGCCGTGGGCAGGGCGGGTCACCCTCCAGACACGCACATCCTCGACGGAGAGGACGAGGATGTGCGTGCTGGGCAGCGACCCCCTCAGTAGCGGGTGTAGGCCACGACCGACTTCGCGAGGAACTGAGTCTCGTTGAACTTCAGGCCCAGGTACTGCCCGAGGTAGAAGTCGTACATCGGGATCGGCAGCGGCTGCCTCCCCTCCAGCCTCATCGCTTGGCTCCAGAGCTCGTCATCGACCCGAGGGAGCCGGGAGCGGTGCATCGACGCTGGCGTGGAGTAGTCGGACCACAGGTATGGACCACCGCAGATCCGGCCGCCCTGGTTCCCGTACGGCGTGGTGGACTTGAACCTGAAGCTGATGTTCTCCACCATCCCGGTGAACCGGATCTCATAGACGGCCGATTCGGTCTCCACCTGGATCGGATTGCTGAGATTGCTATCCCAGTCGCCTGGGTCCACCAGTGCCCGCAGCAGAGCCAGCGAGCGCTTCTCGGCATTCTCCTGGCGCTGCTCCCGGGACGGTCGTGCGGCCCACCGGCCGTTGGGCAGCCGAGGCTGCTGGCGGAGCCGGTTCAGGACGTTGGCGACAGGACTGCTGGCCATCTAGCCCCCGACCGTCTGCGGGACCATGACCACCTGCTCGGCGGTCTGGTCGAAGGTGCGGGTGACCGTGCCCGTGCCACCGCCGGAGTCCACGGTGAAGGCGAGCATGCCCTTGGCCATGGACTCATCGAAGGTGGCCATGGCCTCGTTGACCTCGGTCTCGACGGCCGGGTCGTAGATCACGTCGGTGTGGCCGGAGCTGTCCAGGATGCGCAGGACGTGCTTGCCGGCCGGAACGTCGATCTTGGTGAGAGTGGACATTCGGTTGTTTCCCTTCGTGGTGATACAGCGAAGCCCCACAGCCGAGTTGCTGTGGGGCGGGTGGAACATCCGTGGGGCTACAGGACCACGACGTGGTGCGGCCAGTGGGCGTAGGGGACGGCCTTCTTGCGGAAGGCCCGCTCGTCGTACTTCAACGCGAGGTACTGCCCGAGCCAGATGTCGGGGTCCGGCAGTCGGCCGCCTGTGTAGGAGAAGGGCTTCGGCCCCCCACACAGGGCGAACATGAAGTGCCCTTCGGTGCCGACTGCCTTGATGTTGATCGCGGTCGAGGCGAACCAGACCTGGTAGCGCTGCCCGCTCTGGCTGGTGAACTCCAGGTGGGTGTAGATCCGTCGCTGGAACCGACCACGCTTGTCCCGTTCGACCTGCCACCGCCAGTCCGAACTGGGGACGGTGGCTCGTAGCAGAGCCCAGCTGCGTTCATAGGCCGCTCCGGCCATTCATGCTCCTTCCGTGGTGTGGGCGAGCGCGAGGAACCAGAGCTCCGGAGTGGCGTTCTCGCACCGCTCCATCGCCATGGCCTTGCGTCCGACCTCCAGTTCCCGTTGGAGGTCGGACGTGGACGCTCCGGGGCTGCTGTCCCAGCCCCAGATGTCGGCGTACCAGTAGACGTACTCAGGCATCTGCCACCTCGGTGGTGACGGTGATGACCAGGACATGCACCTTGCGGAACTCGTCTCCCGGTGGGGTGGGCTGATCGGGGTGGATGTGAGGTTCCGTCATCCAACCGCCGTCGTTGGTGCGGACCTGCACCTCGACTCGCTCGGTGTAGGTGACCTCGGCGGCGCTCATCCGACCTCCTCCTGTTCGACTGCGATGAACCGTCGGACACAGGCCTCGACGTTGAGGTAGGCGGCTGCACTGATCGGCGAGCAGCGAACTGCTTCGATCAGCGCCACACCAGCCGCCTCGACTGGGATGTGCTGGATCTCCAGGAGTTCCAGCACCTCTCGGGTCACGTCGAAGATCTGGACCAGGTGGGTGTCCATGAGCACCGACACGGCCAGTTCGACCTTCTCGTCCAGCGTCATCACACCTCCAGCGGGAGCAGGGAGCGGGGCTCCATGACCGTGACCTGCCGGGCGGAGACCTCCAGCACCTCGGGGATGTCCCAGCACGCGACACCTTGTTGACCTTGCGCGCCGGCGATCTCCGGGGTGCAGCCGACCTGCACCTCGTCCAGGAGGCGTTCGATCAGGACCGTGAGCGGCGGTTGACGGCTGTTGACCAACTCCAGCAGCCCGAAGAAGTGACCGGCGATGTAGCTGAACCGGTAGTAGTTCTCGGTCGCGCCCTTGCCCGCGTTGTCGGGCTTGGTCCGGAACGTGACGACGTAGATGTCCATCACTCCTCCTCGTCCTCGCCGTAGGACTCCAGCCAGGCCTGCTCGCGCGCCAGGTCACGGTCCTGGGCGCGCTCGGCCTGCTCCTCGAGCCAGTCCTCGCACTCGTCCGAGCAGCCCAGCTGCCAGACGCTGACGGGCTGGAAGTGCGCGGCGCAGCGCAGGCACTGATCGACCCTGTTGTACGGATCGATCTTCTTGATGCAGGTGATGCACCGGTACTGCTGCTCCGGGTGGGGCTCGAACTCGTCGTCCGCCCAGGTGATCTCGGCCCCGCAGTCCATGCAGGCGACATCGTGGTAGTACGTGGTGATGGTGGTGCTCATGGTGACTCCTTTCAGGGGTCAGACATGCGAAAAGGCCCCCAGATCGAGTGATCTGAGGGCCTTCCCGCCGGCAACACCTTGTTGCCGTCGTTGCTGGTCAGAGCCGCTTTTGGGTATGCGGTCGCTGATCAACTGCTCTAACTATCTCATACAGGCGTGGGAAACGCAAGTCAAAACGCTACATTCCCAGCACTTTCTTGCGCCTCAGGAGTCACACCCCAGGGAACAGCCGCACGTTGGGGTCGAACGGCTCGTCCAGGATCTGGATCTCCATCTTGCGGCCTCCCTTGGTGAATACCAGGGCCACGACGCCGTAGTCGGCGGCCTGAACCTTCTCGATCGCGGCCACGATGTCGTTGCTGCTGGCCTTCATGTGCTGTGCCATCCGCAGGAAGTGGTTGTAGTCGGGCATCAGGAGCCTCCTCTGCTCCACCACCACGCGAGGAGCAGCCCTGTCCAGAAGCAGACGTAGCCGTACAGGGCTGCCCACACGATCACCAGGTGCTGAAGACTCACTCAGCCTCCTCGGCGGCCTCGGAGATCTTCGCGATCATGTCGTCCACCACCTGCGGAGCGATCTTGAGCATCGCCTGAGCCAGCCGCAGGTGGTCGTCGTCGGCCTCGAACTCGACGCTCAGGATCGCGCCCCTGGCCTTGATCATGACCTGGATCCCCATCTCGGTAGGCCGGATGCTGGCCTCGCCGATGGTCGCGCTGCAGTCGGCGTTGTTCAGCCGGGTCATCAGCTCCTCGAGCAGCTCGGCATCGGGTACCTGGGTCACAGCTTCTCCCCAGCGATCTTCTCGGCGATCCGGCGGACCTGGGTTGCCGAGTTGGAGCCGTCGAACAGCGCGCCCGCCTGCTCGTCGGTGAGACCGAGCTCCGTTATCGCGACGTACCGGACATGGATCCCGTCCACCACGTCCGTGGTGGTGTACCGGGAGTCGGCATGCATCCCGACCCAGCCGGCCACACAGTAGGCAGTGCCGCAGTGCGCCCGGATCTGGTTGAGCTGCTCGTTGTTGACTCGGGTGCCGTCGCTGTTCCAGACCATTCTGACCAGGTGGTCGGCCATGTAGTTGGGGGGCGTCACGTACCCGCCCTGCCACCACTCGCGGTCGATCTCGGGCAGAGCGTCCTGCTCCTCTACCCACTCCACTGCCTTCCGCAGCAGCGGGATGTTGGGACTGATGTTCTCGGTCATGGGATGATCCCTTCATCCGGGTCGAACCCAGCTCTCGCGATCTTCTCGCACTTGGCCAGCAGGTCCTCGACCTCCGTCTGGGTGGTGGTATCGGCGTCGTTCCAGCAGGTGACCACGCCGACCGGGGCCGGCTGAAGGTCTCCGTCCTCGTCGTACTTGCGCTCGTCGTAGTCGAGCTGGCTGGCCAGCAGCCAGACCGCCTCGGTCATGTCCTCGTGCTCGGAGACCAGTTGCTCCAGGGACTCGTTGTCGGTCTCGAACAGACCCTGACAGAACGCCATCCCGCCCATCATGCAGACGTGGCCGTTCTCCTCGTTCAGGGTGCCCTGAGCCCAGCCGTGCTCCCGGATGTACTCCCGGGTGCTGGCCAGCAGGTCGGCCACCCTGTCCATGATCTTCATGTGGTGATCCCTTCATCCGGGTCAAACCCGGCTCGTTCGATCTTGGCTGCCTTGCGGAACGTGTCCAGGACGTGCTGCTTGCCCCGGGCACCCCTCTCCTTGTCGTCGTTCCAGGTCATGACGTTGCCCGAGGCGAGGACGATGTTCTCGGATCCGTCGATCGCCTTCATCAGGGCCTGACAGGCGCGCGCGACCTCCGGGGCCTGTACCTGGCTCTCGTCCAGGTCAGCGGAGAACAGGATCGCGCCGACGGCGCAGCTCTGGTTCCGGTTGGGACCGAGGAGGGCACCCCTCCACCAGCCATGGTTCTCGAGGTAGTCGGCCGCGGCGTCCAGCCAGTCGGCCACGGATGCGAACTTCACAGCTCGTCCCTCTCCGCGATCTTGATGGCTCGGTCGAATGCCTCTACCACCTCGGCCTGGGTCCGACCGGCGGCGTCGTTCCAGTCGATCAGGTCGTACTCCCAGGGCCCGGTGGTGAGCTCGGTGATGGCCATCTCCACCACCCGCTGGTCGTTGTACAAGCGCTCCTGGACGGGGCCACGGTGCCCGATCTGCTCCAGGACCGCCATCCGCAGCGCTCCGATCGAGCAGAACCTCAGCTGCCCGTCATCGTCGGTCGTCATCTCGATGTTCTGGGCCCAGCCGTTCGCGATCTTGTCGCGGGCTGCGGTCAGCTCCGCGACTGTTCGCGTCTGCATCAGTGGTCCCTCTCCGCGGGTGTAACGGGGTCGCTTCATCTTTGGTTCCCTTCCGTGGGGTTGTCTTCTTCCATCTGCTTGGCGATCTCCTTGGGGTACATCACGACCATCGCGTCGTTCCAGGAGTCGGCGTAGTTGTACTGGCGCTCCCCGGTTGCGGCGTCCAGAGCATCGATGAACTGGCTCAGAAACGACCGCGAAGTGTCCTCGGGGTGCTCATCACCCGGGGTCCATCCGGTCCAGCGGGTGACCAGCAGGGAGTGTCCTTGCTCGGCCTCCTCGCGGGTGGAGTACCGGATCATGTCCAGGTCGGTGCTGTCGTCGGGGCCGAAGACCATCGACTCGAAGATCAGCGGCGGGCCTTCCTCCCTGAACGAGTGGTCCAGCCCGAGCCAGACCGTGGAGACCCGGCAGCCGCCGGGCAGCTCGGTGTAGCCGATCCGGCGGTGCTCGAAGTCCTCGAACGTCTCGCACCACTTCTCCATGGTGATCGGCTGACCGTCCATGTCGTAGTAGTGGCTCATGTGTACCCCCAGCCCGAGCTCCCTCCGTCGTTGACCTCCTCGAACTCGACGGTGGTGGTGAACCGCAGCCCAGACTCGGTGACGATGGTGAAGGACTGGATGGTCCCGGAGTCACTGCGGTTCTCCTCGACGTGATCGACCTTGATCGGGAACTCATCGAAGCCCACGACTGCCCGAAAGCAGCCGAGGATCAGGTACTTCAGAGACCGATCCGGCATCGGGGTCTCACCGGGCCCCGGTGGGCCCATGCGGATGTGTCTCCTGGTCATGACGCCTTCTCCTTCGGTGCCTGGTACCACCAGCGCTTGCACTCGGCGCAGAAGTGGTCTCCGTCGTTGTGGTCGCCGGTGCAGGTGTGGGTGTGGCCGGGATCGGCGATCCCCGGCATGGTCGCCCGGCAGATCTTCGGCTTGTCGTTCACAGCCACACCACCTGAGTGGCACCGTCATGACCGTGGATCGACATCGCGTCGTCCAGGTTGGCCCAGATCACGGTGGAGGCCTTCTCGGTCAGCCACCTGATCGCCACCGTGCCGTCGGTGAACTGCACGCCCTCGGCCACGATCCCGGTGCCCGAGACACCGGAGACATCGCGGTCGCGGAGCAGCCGGAAGGTCCTCACAGGAACTCCACTCGGGAGAACGGGTTCCCCACAACCGGGTGCTTCGGCTTGTCTCCGTGAGAGGAAGGACCGATCATCTGCTGCCCGGCGTGGAACTTGCAGATGTCGTTGTAGCAGCTGATGCAGTAGTGGCCGATCATCCCGCAGCAGGACCTGATCGTGACCACCTTCGCCGGGTTGGAGCAGGTGAAGTTGTTGCCGACGGTCTCCACCGGACCTCCGTTCTCGGCGCGCTGGAACTTGTGCCCGATGCACTTCGGCACCTTCTCCTGGGACTCCTCCGGGTCGAAGTCCAGGTGGGTGATCTCGGCCGGGACTGTGGTGTTCTGCTCACTCATCGCCGCTCCAGATCCCGAGCAGCGGCTGCCGGTCCCGGTACTCCTCCTCGAAGTCCTCGTGCCAGGGGAACCTGTCGCTGGCGTCCGGCCAGACGATCTGCAGTGCCTCCACCTGTCCGAAGAGGTGGTTGCACATGGACAGCGGGTAGTCCCCGAGGGGCTCCAGGACCTCCAGAACGGCCACTCTGAGGCCTCGCAGCACCTCGGTGGAGTAGGTGTCCGGGTAGAACCTGGTACCCCGCTGAACGGCCTGGTACGCCGCGTTCAGGACACCGTGCGCCTGCTGCTGCACCATGCCCATCACGATCATGTCGGGGTGGTCGTGCTTGGTCATCCCGACGGTGTAGGTGAAGTACTCGTTGCCCGGGCCGAGGTCGTCCTCGGTGGGGAACACCGAGATCGCCGCCCAGCCGGTGCGCTCGATGTCGTCAAGGACCTTCCGGTCCACCTTGTCCAGCATCTTCCTCTCCTTCCGGTGTGGTTGAACGTGCGATCTGCTCCTCGGTGTAGCGGCAGCCGATGGCGAAGCCGTCCACCCACAGCGCCATCCCCAGCGCCCGCAGATCGAGGTCGGTCTGGAGCGCGGGGTTGATCTCGGTCCCGCGCAGGACCCGTTGGTTGCACAGGTAGACCACGGAGTCGGGGTCGGCATAGACCGCCACGATCTCCTTGGGATGGTGACCACCCTCGCCGGCCTGACCGTCGAGGTAGTTGACCGCATCGGACAGCCACCAGAAGTCGGTGTGCCGGGGACGGTCAGGGAACCTCGGGTCGTTGAGCGGGTCGATGAAGTCGTTCACGACCGCTCACCCACTTCGGGCGGAGTGACGCACGGCTCGCATTGGTCGTCGAGGTTGTCGCGCTCCCAATCCGTCAGGGCATGGCCGCAGGTTCGGCAGACGATTGCCCGCGAGCGACCCGCGTCATTCTCGGCGTTAGGCATCGCGTCCTCCCTCGGGCGGAGTGACGCGGGTCCAGTCGCTCACCATCCGGGTCTCAATGCGGAGGTTCCGCTTCGGGGCTCTGAGCGACCTTTCCTCCACGATGCGGAGCGCGGCCTGCACGGCGTCAAGGGATGGGACCTCGTGCATCCGAACCGCGTTGTGCGAGCCGTCCATGTTCGGGGTGTCGCTGTCGTAGGCGACGCACCAGACCTGGCGTAGCCCATTCTCGGCGGTAGATGTCTGGTCGTTCATGGCAGCTCCTTGCAGCTCGGGCAGACCCCGAACATGAAGATCACCTGGACGTTGCCCCGCATCCGGACCGAGTGGCCGGTGTAGAACTCGTCCGGGCAGTAGGCACCGCAGTTGTCGCAGGTGCGCTCCCAGACCTCACGGTCGTGATCGGTGGCGTTCTCCTCGGGCTCGGTCAGCGGGGTCATCACCACGTTGGCCGGCACGTCGGCGGCGTTGCCCATGTGCTGCTCCATCAGGGCCAGCCGCTGGTCGATGCTCGCCCGCAGCCACGTCGGCTCAGGCTGGAGCTTGGGCTTGTCATCCATGGCTCTCCTCCGGACAGCCGCCGTCCTCGTTCAGATGCCGGTCCAGGGACTCGGCGTCCTCGAACCGGTAGTGGCAGTGCGGGCACTCGTGCAGGCCAGGCAACTGGTCCTCCTCCTCGGGGTAGTTGGTCTCGCAGAACGGGTTCGCGCAGGCCAGCGGCCCACCCACCACCCATCCCTTCGGCTTGTAGATGGTGGTGTGCCCGCAGTACGGGCACACCGGGGAGTACTCAGATGTGGACATCGACCACGGCCAGGTATGCCTCGTCCGGCAGGCTGTCGATCAGCCGGGCGAACTCGCGCTCCCAGGTGGTCTGGTCCTTCTCGTTGCTGACCGTCCCGAACCAGCCCATCCGACCCTGCTCGTGCCACTGACCGTCGACCAGCACCGCGTGGGTGATCCCAGCGCCGTCACGAGCGTGAGCGACGTACGCCTCACGACCACCGGAGTTGACGTACCAGGCCTCCAGCGGGTCATCGAGCCACGGCATCAGGTGGGCCTCGGACAGGGCCTTGATGAACGGCTGGTTGTGGAACTGGTGGCGAGCCTCGTTGGTGAGCTGCTGCCGGTTCTGCACCCACTCGGCCTCCGAGACCGGCTCCAGTTTCTCCGCAGTCCTGGCCAGCACGTAGCCGTCGTAGGTCTCGTCCGGGTCGGTGTCGTGGTCGAAGTACACCCGGCGCAGCAGGTCCGGCCAGCTCTCCGGCAGCTCCAGGCCGACGGTCGCCTTCTCGAAGGCGTCGTAGCCGGCCTCGGCGTTCTGCCCAGCCATCATCCGCATCGCCTCGAAGTCGATCTGGCCCTTGCGAGCCAGGTCCGCCCGGCCCTCGAAGTTGCTGCCCTGGTCGTCACCGAAGGTGCCTCCGTTGCCGAGCACGGCGTCCTGGGAGCCGTCGTAGACCGGGAGCTGCTCCTCGCCGTGAACCCGGTCCTCACCGACCGGTGACCGGTCCTCCAGTGCCCTGCGCCACTCCGGTACCGGTACCGCGGCCAGGTTCACCGCGGGCTTGAGCTGGTAGAAGCCGTGCCAGCGACCACCGAGGGTCCACCAGTCCCAGCGCGAGTCCGGGTTGTAGCTGGACAGGTAGCCGAACCGGTCCTCCTCGGCGTCGTAGATCCCGCGCTCACAGCCGTTGCCGAAGTAGCCACCGACGGCCATCCGGGCCCACTCGTTCCAGGCCTCGAGGTTGCCCTCGGTCACGTAGTCATCGAACGGCTTGGTCGGACCGTCGTCACCGGTGCAGTACTCGGGGTGCTCCCGGTAGAAGGTCTGGGCCTGCTGGACGCCATCGGCTTCCACCCACTCCGGGTAGGGGTCCATCTCCTTGTTCTCATCGAAGGGATCGAGGATCCCTCCCAACATCTCCATCGCCTCGGCAGAGGTACTGGCGTCACGGATTACCACGGTCACGGTGCTGTGCGACATTCGGTTCCCTTCCATAGGTTGTCTGGGCATGAAAAAGGCCCGGTACCGGAGAAGCTTCCTCTGCTCCTCCGACACCGGGCCGGTCTTCCTTGAACCTTCCCAGAACGGTTGGGAAGGGCCTGGATCAGGGCATGCGGTGCCCCAAACGCTAGGTTCATTGTATCTCATCTAGGTAAAGACGCACAAGGGCCGAGACGATGTTCGTCCCGGCCTGTTCGGAGTATCAGCGCGGCACTGTGTCTACGTGACGGGCCGACTGATTGACCCCGAGGCGAGGTGTGATCCCCGCCAGAGACCGCCGGCTAACCTGCCCAGCGATCTCATGTACCCCACTGTAGGCCATACACCACAGGTTGTCAACCAGGGCAGCCAACCTCGTTACCGTGGAGGGGAGGGGGAGCGCGAAGGGGATGCCATGACCAGGCGAAGGTTCCGGGACCGGCCTACCGGGGAGATCATGGTGCTGATGATCGCGGCCACGATCTGCACCTACATCGCGGCCACGATGGTCGTGCTGTTCATCCTGGCGATCACCACCGACCGGGACCTGTCGGGTCCAGCTCGGAACATCGCCGACATCATCAACACCCTGATCGGTCTGCTGGCCGGCTACCTGGCCGGCCGTACCGACATCGCACTCGGGCACAAGAAGGAACCGGAGCAGCCCAGTGAACCGTAGGTGGACCTCGATCCTGGGCTACGGCTCTGCGCTGGTGCTGAGTGGTGTCGGGTTCGCTGCTGCCAGCTACGACCGGGCGTCATCTGCCAATGCGCCATCGGCTCCATCGGCGTCAACTGGACCCAGTAGTAGCCCAACAGTGTCTCCTACACCTCCGGCTAGCTCACCGACACCAGTACCAGGACCGCGAGGAGAACCAGGACCGAGAGGCCCACGAGGCCCCCGAGGAAAGCCAGGAACACCGGGCTCGACAGGTCAGGCAGGTCAGAAGGGTGAGACTGGCTCAACCGGTCCACGAGGACCAGCAGGACGACCAGGAGAACCAGGAAGGGCGGGACCAGGAGGACCAGCAGGACCTCCCGGTGAGAGGGGACCACGAGGTGTGAGAGGACCGAGGGGGGCATCGGGACAGGATGGTCTACCGGGCCCGCAGGGCCCAGCCGGACCTCCCTGTCCGGATGGCTACACCGGGATGGATCTGGGGGTCCACATCAGGGAACCGATCGATCGGACAGTTCAGATGTTCGTCTGCGTCCGGAACGACCAGCTCCCGATCGGCTGAAGGCTATGACCTGATGGTCACTGGCCTGAAGTGCTGAACCTTCTGCGTGGAGGTGGAGGTGGACCGACTCGAGGTGATCGTGAGACCCATCTCCAGGTGTACTTCCTGATCTGCTCCCTGGCCAGTTCCAGACCGTCGGTCTGGTGGTCGTCCGGGATCGGGTCAGGTGGTCGTACGACGTAGACCGGACCGGATCTGGCAGCCCACTGCTTCTCCTGAGAGTCCCGTTTCCTCTTCCTGGATCTCCGAGCTCCCCTAGTCATGTGGCTCCTTCGGAGCCGTGGCGCTTCGCACTGTGGCCCTCCCCCCTATCCCCCCAGCGGGGGACATGCGAAACAGCCGAAACACTCGGCTGCCGGGGACCTTTCCGGCGCACGGTCGCAACCGCCTCTGACGCGGGTTGCTCCGGTTCGACTTCCGGGTCCTGATCGGCTTCACGCCGCCGTGGCGTCGCATGATCTGTTCAGTTGGTGCCCAGAACGAGATGCAGATCGCGACGCCGATGGCCTACGATGTGATCGCGTTCCTGACAAGCGCACAGTAGTTCGCTGGCACGAGCTACGGCAAGGCCCCTGGTTGGCATGTTCCTGCCAGGGGCCTTTTGCTGTCAGGACCATCTCCAGAGATAGTTCCTTCGGCCCACGCGCGCCGTCCCCGGAGGGGAGTACGGTGCGCAGATGCCGACAGTCTGGATCCGGGATGATCCCAAGCACCGGACCAGATTCCACCGCCATCCCGACTGCTTCCAGCTGACCAAGAAGCCGTCCCGGGGCGACCACCACGACCTGGTGTCCGCCGACCTCTCGACAGTGCATGTCCGGCCCTGTCGGGTCTGCTACCCCGACGCCCCACACCTGGCGCTGTGGAAGCGGTACTGCCCGACCTGCGACACCAAGAACGCCTGCCGGCACAACGGTGGGATCGAGGTGATCGACCGACGAGGGCGCAAGTTCTGGGTCTGGCCGGATACCAACCAGATGCCCTACTATCGCAAACAGGCCATCTAGGCCAGCTAGATCACCACATCAACTACACACACTCCTGGACGAGCGTGTGGGACGAGCACACGAATGGAGTCACCGTGCCAGCGGTATCCGCAGAAGCGCTGTTGATCTCAGCCCTGGTCAACACCGCGTCGGTCGGAAGCGAGGTCCCGTTCGGGATCAGCGCTTCGGACTTCGAGGGCTACTCCGACGAGTACAACTGGCTCGTCAACTACACCGAGACCTACGGCGCGCAGCCGACCTGGGACATCTTCGCGATGAAGTTCCCAGGCTTCTGGCGCAGCGAGCACACCGAGGTGCGCTCGGCCGCGGACATGGTGCACCAGTCCGCCAACCGCCGCCGGCTGAACACCGCGATCACCGAGGCGTCCGAGCTGGTGCACCTAGGGGAGGCGAGCGCCGCCTACGAGCGGCTGGTCGAAGCCCGGCCGAGACGGGCTGCGGCTCGTCCCCGGCGGATCCTCACCGACACCGGCTACCTGGACGAGTGGGACGCCCGGCCGTACGCCGTCGAGCTGCCCTACCCCACCTTGCAGCGGTACACCGGCGGGATCTGCGCGGGCAACCTGTGGTACCTGGCCGGGAGGCCGAGCCAGGGCAAGTCGGCGCACATCACGGTGATCAGCAAGAGCGCGGTGATCGGCGGGAACCGGGTCCTGATGTACAGCCTCGAGATGAGCGAGGCCGAGGTCAGGGCCCGGTTCCATGCATGTCTGGGGGCCGAGATGGGCTACCCGTCGATCACCCTGACCAACCTGCGGGCCCGGGCCTGCGAGCGGGCCACGGTGAAGAAGTTCACCGGCGAGCTCGCCGACCGGCTGGAGGCCTGCGGCGGGGTGCTGGACGTGCACACCCCGGCCGACGGCCCGGTCAGCCCATCGGTGGTCGCGGCCAGAGCATCGGAGTACGACCTGGTGGTGATCGACTACGTGGGCCTGATGTCCGCCGACGGCGGTGGCCGGGCGGTGGACGACTGGCGGGAGATGGCCAAGATCTCCAACTCGCTGAAGTCGATCGCGTTGAGCCAGAAGACCGCGCTGCTGTGCGCGGCCCAGATCAACCGGGACGGGGAGACCGGCTCGGCACCGCCGAAGGTGAAGAACCTGGCCCAGTCCGACGCGCTCGGGCAGGACGGTGACGTGGTGCTGACGATGCGGTCCAAGCCGCACAACGTGGCCACCCACTTTTCCCTGGAAAAGAACCGGCACGGTCCCTCCGGGATCTACTTCCACACCACCTTCGACCCCGACCACGGGTCCTTCACCGAGATCTCGGCCGACCATGCCGACGACCTGGTGATCAACGCCGAGGTGATGTCCGAGAACACCAGCACTCCGCCACCCGCACTCCGGGTGATCAAGACCAAGGACGAGCTATGAGCACCATCGAGACCCTGCCCGCGATCGAGACCGTGCAGGAAACCCTGTTCGTGCTGCCGCACATGACCACCGTCGGCAACACCACCTTCTGGTGCATCCAGGAGGACTGTGACGGCGAGCACCACTTCTGGTGCGACTGCCATGCATCCACACACGCTGGCTGAGGCGCTGCTGTACGGCCGGGGAGTCGAGCGCCCGTTCCTGTGCCCGGAACACGGCGACTCCCGGCCGAGCGCCAGCGTGAACGTGGTCAAGAAGGTCTGGTTCTGCTACACCTGCCACGCCCACGGCGACCTGACCGGGGAGGCCCGGCTGGCCGAGCCGGACTACACGGTGATGCGGCTGTGGCTGGACAAGAAGATCGCCGAGGGCCAGATCTACCCCGAGGCCTGGCTGGACCGGTTCGACGCCGGCGAGGTGCACCCGTACTGGGTCCAACGAGTAGGGACAGCCGCCGCTCGTGAGTTCCGGTTGGGATCGGATCCGGACGAGGAGGCTGTCACCTACCCGCTTCGTGACCCACGGGGTCAGGTGCTCGGGGTGGTCCGACGGGCGCTGGGGGGAGCTGGCCCGAAGTACCGCTACCCGACCGGTGTCGATGTGGGTCGTCTGCTCTTTCAGTACACACCCGCCTACCGGGATGCGGTAGTGCTGGTGGAGGGAGCGCTGGACGCGATCGCATTGTGGAACGTGGGAGTCGAGGCGTTCGCGATCTACGGCTCCCGGCTGAGCGAGTACCAGGTGCACCTGATCGACAAGATCGACCCCACCTACGTCTACACCTGCTACGACCTGGACAAGGCCGGGTGGACCGCGCACTGCGAGACCGAGCGGGCCTTCAAGCACCGGATGGTCACCCGGATCTCCTGGCCCAAGGGCTGGGGCGGTGACATCGCCGAGCTGTCCGAAGATCGTCGACGACACGTCGTTGATGACCTTGTATCAACTGGACTGGCATGCGTAGAGTGACCTCATGCCCCAGGATCACGAGTACATGTCGGGTCACAAGACCCCCAAGGAGAAGCAGCAGCGAGTGCTGGTGGCTCTCGCCAGGGCTGGCCGGGACGGGCTCACCTCGCGTGAGCTGGCGAAGGTAGAGACACCGGGAGATGTCTCGGCGGTGAGTGCCTGGGGGTCCGCCTTCACGGTGCTGCACCAGGAGAACCTGATCGCCGCTCTGGCTGAGCGGCGCGACGCCCACCACGTCTATGTGATGCCGGAGCACGTCGGTGACCGGGCCACTTGGCCGGGGTACCGACACCGTGGCTCGGGCCAGATCGTGGTGATCACCAAGCACTGCAGGACCTGCACCTGCCCAGAGGAGGAGTGATGGAGAACCCGTTGGTAGACGACTACCTCGAGGCCAAGGCGGAGAGGGACAAGGCCCAGGCCCGGCTCGATGAGCTGGGCGAGCGGCTGACCAAGCAGATGGAGGCCGACCAGCGGAAGTCCTACCGCTGGAACGCCGATGGGGTCAGGCACACCCTGACCTACGTCCAGGCCCACACCACCCAGATCGATGAGCAGGGGCTGCGCAAGGCGCTGACGGCCAAGGTCTTCGACCGTTACACGAAACGTGTATTGGACCGGAAGTCGATGGAGAACGCGATCGACGCCGGTGACGTGGACCCGGTGGTGGTGAGCCGGTTCGTGACCCTGCGGCCGAACAAGCCGCACCTGACCTACAAGGCCGGCGCGCCGGTCGAGGAGGACTGATGGCCAGGCTGAACATCGGGATGGAGGGCGGCTCGATCGACCTGGAGAGCCTGCGCCGGCTGGTGGCTCTGGCCGACTGGCTGGACTTCCCGGACTCGGCGTCGGTCTCGTCCAACCTCCAGCAGATCTTCATCAGCATCACCGAAGCCGAGATCAAGTGGGACAAGGTGGTGGGTCCATGAGCACCGTGAGGTACCTGCTGGTGGTCAGCGCGGACCAGAAGGTCCGGATCGCCAAGCGCCCGCACATCTATGCCGACGAGATCGCGATCCCGATCAACCTGGAGTACCCGCCGCACTGGGGCCGGGTGCTGACCGACCAGGCGATCACGATCAAGGTGCCCGACTTCACCCCCGAGGTGATCCACGAGATCGAGAAGGAGGAGACCTCATGAGCACCGCACCCACGATCGGCCGGATCGTGCACTACCGGACCTACGAGAATGACCGGACCCTGACCCGATGCGTCCCGGCGTTCGTGACCGAGGTCCACGAGAACAGCGAGGTGGGACTGGCCATCTTCACTCCCACCGGCTCGTCCTTCGACCGCAGGGTGCGGTGGGACGAGCAACAGGACCCGGCCACCTGGCACTGGCCCTGCGTGCGAACAGAGGAAACCTGATGGTGAACCCCAAGATCGTGGACTCCGAGGAGATCAAGCGTCGTCCCCGGAAGTCCCCGGCCACCCGGCTGATCGAGTCGCTGCCGCCGAACCTGCTGACCGCGCGTCAGGTGGCGGAGAGGTTCGAGGTGAGCATCGAGACGATCCGCCGTCTGGGCCGGAAGAAGCTGTCGGACGGCAGCCCTATGTTCAAGGCACCGAGCAAGGCTGCGCGGACCGGCGATCTGGTCGTCTGGCTGTACACGCCGGCCGACCTGAGAGAGCTCGCGGAGTACTTCGGGAGGAAGGAACCCACCAACAACACCACCAGGAAGGGAAGGAAGAAGGCGTGAACGAACCAGCCAGGAAGGGCATGGAGGCCTACGAGCTGTTCGCGGGCGACCAGATCACCGTGGGTGTGACCCACCAGATCGAGATCGGCCGGGACAAGTCGTGGGTGAAGTACGAGGCGATCACCAAGATCCGCCCCGGTGAGGCAGCAGAAGACGCAAGGACCCGGGCCATTGGCCACGTCAACGTGAGCGTCATGGAAGTCGTACATCAGACAGTCGAGACAGTGAGGAACGCATCATGAGGTTTGGCAAGAGCGCGGCCGAGGCCGCCGAAGAGCCTGGTCGTGGCGGTGGTGGAGGGGACTTCATCCGCTACCTGAAGGACGGTGACACCACCTTCCGGATCCTGCAGGAGCCGGATGACTGGACCTACTGGTGGGAGCACTTCTCCCCGATGGGGTTCTCCTTCCCCTGCCCGCGCGGCGTGGACGACCCGGTGGAGGACTGCCCCGGCTGCAGTAGCGACAACGAGAAGATGTCCAAGGTGAACCGCAAGATCGGGTTCAACGTGCTGGCCTCGGTCAACGGCGTGGAGTACGTCAACGCCTTCAAGGTCGGGCCCACGGTCGCGGACAAGCTGAAGAACCGGTTCAACCGGTTCTCGACCGTGACCGACCGGGACTACACCATCACTCGGTACAAGACCGGCTCGGACCGCTGGGACTTCGACGTGGAGGGCGGGATGCCCAGCCCGGTCGATGTCAGCAAGTACGAGCTGAAGGACCTCGAGGAGCTCCTGGCCCAGTCCTACGACGAGGCCTGGGGCGACGGTGCGCAGGCCCAGGCGAACCGTCAGGGCTCGGCCGAGGTTGCGGTGGCTGCCCAGCCCAAGCGGCCCACGATCGCCCCGCAGACGGCGGCTGTGGCCCAGGAGGAGCCCCCTTTTGAGGCTCCGGGGACCGAGAAGGTCTACCAAGAGGCCGACCTGCGGAAGATGGACCGCGAGGAGCTCCTGCTGCTGATCAAGAACGACCTGGGAGTGGAGCCGCCGAGCACCCTGACCACCCCGGGCGAGGTCGTGGACTGGCTGATGTCGATCCAGCCCTGAGAGTCGTGGGTGGGGCTCCGGGTTCTGAACACCGGGCCCCACCCACTACCAGCTCCCCCGTAACCCCCGCATGGAAGGAACGACCGAGGTGGCCAAACGTGACGCCACCTCGGGTCTGCTGCGATGAGGATCATCCCAACCCCGAGACCGTTCCGGATCGAGCCGATGCCGTTCTGGCACCTGCATGCCCATAGTCGGTACTCGGTCAACGACGCGATGCCGGCGGTCGAGGCGATGGTGGCCAAGGTCAAGGCGATGGGCCAGCCCGCGCTCGCGATCACCGACCACGGCAACATGGCCGCGAGCGTGGAGCTGTACCAGGCCTGCGCCAAGGCCGGGATCACCCCGTTCCCCGGCTCGGAGATGTACTTCGTGCCGGACACCATGGCCTATCGCACCGACCGTGCGGACAAGAGCACCAAGGCGACCATGTACCACCTGGGTGTGGTGGCCTACACCACCCAGGGCTACGAGCACCTGGTCAACCTCTCGACCGCGAGCCACCGCAACCACTTCCACAAGCCGCTGGTGGACGAGCTGATGCTGGCCCAGCTGGCCCAGGACGGGAAGACCGCCGGGCTGGCGGTGACCACCGGCTGCTACTACGGCTACCTGGCGCAGACTCTGCTGCACGGCGGGGAGGCGTCAGCCCTGCGCTTCCTGCACACCCTCTCGGCCTGGTTCCCCGGCTCGGTGTACGTGGAGATCCAGAATCATCACATCACTCATGACGAGGGGACGAACGACGATGAACTGGCCGAAGGGCTTGTGGTACTGGCTGACCGAGCTGGTCTTCCCGTGGTCATCACTCAGGACTCGCACTACCTCGAGCCCGGTGACCGAGCCGACCACGACGGACTCAAGCGACTCGTTGCCTTTGGACCGGACCCGGACGACGCTGTTTTCCCCGGGGATGGCTTCCACCTGGCGGACGCCGGATGGATCGCAGATCATCACGGTCAACGTCGCCTTGCGCGAGGGCTGGAAGGACTGGCAGATCTCCTCGGTCGTCACACACTCACGATCCCTGTCCTTGACTCTTACTCGTACGCCGTCCCCGAAGTCGTAGCCAACCCGTTCCAGGCGCTGGTCAACCGGGTGCACGCCGCGCTCGAGGGGCGGTTCGCACCGAAGGGGATTCCGAACCGGTACGCGCTTCGGCTGGACGACGAGCTGCAGGTGATCGATGACTCCGGGATGGCCGGCTACCTGATGCTGGTGGCCCAGGTGACGGACTGGTTGCGGGCCGAAGACATCATGTTCCAGACTAGAGGCTCGGCCGCGGGTTCTCTGGTCTGCTGGCTGCTCGGAATCTCGAACGTCGACCCGATCAAGTGGGACCTGAGGTTCGAGCGGTTCCTGTCCAAGGATCGGACGAAGCCTCCGGACGTGGACCTGGATGTGGCCCACGACCGACGTGACGAGCTGCTCGCGATGCTGGACACCCGGTTCACTGCTCATCAGATCGGGTCGTGGGCCACGTACTCGCTGAACGACACCGAGGACGAGTTCGGTGAGACCCAACGAGGCTCTCTACGGGTGCGCTACTTCACCGCCGCCAACAAGCGCGACGAGGGCGCATCCTCGTGGTCTGAGGTTCCGGCCGCCGACAAGACCATGCTCGCCTCCCTCTCCGAACGGCACCTGTACAAGGGTATGGGAACCAACGCCGCCGGGATCGTGCTCACCAGCACCCAGGCGGAGTTCGACCGTCTCGTACCCATGGCATGGATGGCCAATCGCAAGGCGTACGTCACCCAGTACGGCAAGGACCAGATCGAGGCGCTGGGCCTGGTCAAGCTGGACGCGCTCGGGCTGAAGACGATGACCGTGCTGGACCGCACCATGCGGATGCTCGGACTGCCGCTGCACCGGCTCGGTGACATCGAGCACAAGGACGGACCCACCTACCAGCTGATCCGCTCGGGCAACACCGAGGGCATCTTCCAGCTGGAGGGCCGCTCCACTCAGTGGGGGCTGCGGGACCTGAAGCCGACCACGATCAAGGATGTGATCGCGGCGATGGCGCTGTTCCGTCCCGCGACCATGAACACCGGGGCCACCCGGGCCTACATCGCCCGTAAGCACGGCGATGCGGCGATCCCGCTGCGGCACGAGCTGATCGCCAGGGTCACCGCGCCTACCTACGGGATCATGCTCTACCAGGAGCAGGTGATCGACATCCTGCGCGGGCTGGGGATGAACGCCGACGACCTGACCGCGTTCCTGAAGGCGGTCAAGGCCTCCAACAAGGACATCGGTGACGCCGGTGACGTGATCGACTCCTACATGACCTGGATCATCGAGGAGTGCGCCGAGCGCGGGATGAGCCAGGTCGACATCGACTACATCGAGGGGTCCATCCATGGGTTCGCCGAGTACGGCTTCAACCGGGCGCACGCCACGGTCTACGGGATCACCGCGTACCGCTGCGCGTACCTGGCGGCGCGTCATCCGCTGGAGTTCCACACGGCTCTGCTGGGCGTGGCGTCGGGCGGGGACAGCAAGAAGGAGACTCGCTACCTGGCTGCGACCAGGCGTCGCGGGCTGCGGGTGCTGGCACCGGACATCAACGTCTCGGGTGCCTCCTACACCCTCGATGAACTGCGAGGGGCTGTCCGTCGTGGACTTCAGTCCATTGATGGAGTCGGGGCCATCAGCGCAGCTCGACTGGAATCCCTCCAGCCCTTCTCCGGGCTGGACGATCTTGTCGAGCGATCCGCCACCGCGAGCGTTTCTGGACACAAGGAGTACGACGGAACCCCCGAGTCCCTGACCGGGGTGCTCGGCAAGATCTTCGCCTCGGGGGCGCTCACCACCCTCATCCATGGAAGGAACCCGCATGTCCCACTGTGAAGCCATGATCGCGACCAGGACCGGTAGGTACGCCTGCTGCGGAGCCGAGCCGGCCGACCTGCACCACAAGATCACCCGAGCCCGGGGTGGGCTGATCCTGGACGCGGCGAACGAGACCTACCACCAGATGTACCTGTGCCGAGAGCACCACGCCTACGCCCATGACCGTGAGACCGCGTTCGAGGGCGGGCTGCTGATCCACGGCTACGTGGTGACCGGGGTGGACGGCCGGCCGCTGTACACCGGGCCCGACGAGTACCTGACCGAGCACTACGGCAAGGGTGCACGAGTCTGAGCGTGTCGCCTGGACGAACCAACGTGCGTCGTACTAGTGTGCGTAACAGGAGTGACAGATGAAGTTCTCTGAGACGATCAAGCTGGCCGATCCTGGGCTGGTGGTGAGCAAGCGGCACGAGGCCTGGATCACCGAGCTCGACCACCACATGTACAGCCAGCGGGCGATCGACTTCGCCCAGGCCCAGCTCGGCTCGGTGGGCCGGAAGAGGTCGGGCACGATCAGCGCCTCGTCCCTGGGCGAGTGCGGCCGGTACCAGCAGTTCGTCTACCTGGGGATGCCCAAGCTGCTCCCCGATGCGAAGAACGCCGCGAAGATGGCCAACGGGTCGTTCATGCACCTGAGGTGGCAGATGGAGGGGTTGACCGAGGGCTGGCTGTCCCATGCCGAGGTGCCCTTGGACAAGAACGTCTTCGGGCTGAGCGGGACCATGGACGGGCTGCTGTACGACGACTCGATCCTGGAGCTGAAGAGCATCAACACCAACGGATTCAGTCGTGTGGTGACCTTCGGCCCACTGATCCCGCACCTGTTCCAGATGGCCACCTACATGATGTGCAGCGGCATCGACAAGGGCGTCTTCATCTACGAGAACAAGGACAACCAGGAGTACAAGGAGATCGTGGTCACCCCCGACGACGTGGACTTCGAGGAGACCAGGATCAGGGCCGAGTGGATGTGGGGTTCCACGGTCACCAAGAAGCTGCACGAGCCGCTGGGCAAGTGCATCGACCGAGAAGGCTGGGAGTACAACTCGTGCCCGTTCCGTGACCGGTGCCTGTCGATCACGAGCTGGGAGGAGGTCGGGTGAACAGCGTTGTCAACATCGTCTGGTGCCCGTACTGCGAGGAGCCCATCGACTACCCCTGTCTGACCGTGAGCGGGAAGAAGAGCCGGGTCCTGCACCAGGCTCGCCTGATTGCGTCCGGGGGACCGATCTGCACCGAGTGCGGCAACGACCTGGCGGCCGAGGGCCAGCAGCTGTGCCTGGAGTGCCTGGAGGCTACGTCGTGAAGACGATCAGGCTCGAGACCGTCCAGGAGATCTGCAAGCTGCTGGAGATCGACCCCGAGGACACCCTGGAGATCTACATCGGGGTGCACGAGGTGACGGTGACCAGGCGGCACGGGTTCATCAGCCGGAAGATCATCGCCGACGATGCCGAGGAGTCGGAGTGAGGATTGAGCCGTCCCGACAGCCGAGCGTCCGTGCGCCGGCCAAGTTCGGGCACAAGCTGACCGATGTCGAGGTGCTCTCCGGACTGCCCGATGTCGAGGACCTGCACGACGAGCTGCTGGGCTACGCCAACATCATCCTGGGCCGGGCAGACCCGCCGGCCGACATGGACTCGGTGCTGGACCTGATGGAGATCGCCGCGGCCTACTACGCGCGGGCCAAGGAGATCGACATGCTGATCCACTGGGAGGAGCAGAACCG
>AR_comb_assmDRAFT_11763971_pt1 | contig 46140 bp, 64 predicted proteins | sample ArasoioldDNA_FD_10543 | JGI IMG/M metagenome (IMG submission 10543) | reverse complement strand
ACGCAGCAAACGATACTATCTATGATAAAGAGGCTAATGAAAATTTGCCTAAGGCACCGCGTGTCATGACTATTGCTGAATCATTAGAGGCGCTTAAGGTTGAGATTATAAGAAAGACTAAAGATGAAAAAATTATTAGTAGTTCTGAGTCTACTATTGGTGATATCAGCCTGTGACAACGCTGAATCTGGTATAGTTAATGCTAAGGAATTCATTGCTGCTCATAATGAGTATGTAGGTAATCAATGCTTTGGATTCGACAGTAATGGTAACTGTACCGTTAACATTCCCATGTTCGAGTGGAGAAATGACGAGTGGGTTGTCTATTTCTACAATGAACAGGATGATGAAAATGGTTCTGTCTCAGTAACTAAAGAAGAATATGAATTCTATAAGCATGGCGATCATTTTCCTAGGTTGAGGTAATAATGTCTGATTATACTGAATATGTTGATTATCTTGACAATGAAGATTTTAATAAACCTCGTGTTAGTCCCATGCCTGGACAAGCTGTAAGAGTAGTAGATATCTGGTCTAATACGTATAATGAATATCGTGAAGAGTTAGAAGAAAGTGAAGTAGCTCGGGCTCAAATTATTACTTCTGAAGTACGTAAGCATCGTGCAGATGATCCAACGTATCAAGAAGAATTAGTTAAATATCCAGAATATGTCTCTAAAGAAACTTCTGGCCATGCTTGGTATCCCGGTACCCATAAGCCTGTGCTTGATATTGATATGCCTGTAAAGGCTATTCCTTCTTCTACTGAAGGACACTTTCATTTGTATATCGATAAAGAAATGTCTTGGGACAATTATGTTAAACTAATGAAAGTTATGGCAGAAGTTGGTATTCTTGAAGAAGGATATGTTAACGCATCCATTTCTCGTGAATATTCCGCTTGTCGTCTTCCGTGGGTAAAGAAAGGGGAAACTATTCAAACTGGTAAGAAAGATACAAGAAAAGATGAGTGGTTTTAATGCCTCTAGCTGCCCCTCTTGGCGAAAATACTCCCATTACTTGTAGTAGATTCCCTGATAAATATATTTTTGCTACAGAAGAAAGAGCCTACGCATATATAAGAAGAGTTAGAGAACGTAATAATAGAGGGGAAGGCGATTTAAAAGGAAAGCTTTATCCCTATCAGTGTAAGCAATGTAATTATTTTCATCTTTCTAGTCACAAAGATCCCATTACTTAATCTTTGCTTGACATCCCAAACGGCCCGTGCTACCATATGGGTCTCAAGTGGAAATCGAAGAATAGAGATAAATAATAATGATTACGATTTCTAACACTCAAGTGGGCATGTTTAATACGTGCGAATTTTCCGAATTTCTTAGGTTCGGACTTGAGATTGAACCGCAACAGCACATGCTTTCTCCCGCTCTTAAGCGTGGTCTTCTTGGTCATGAAGCTTTTCAGAAGTTTTATGAACTAAAGAAGAATGGACACTCTAATGAAGAGTGTCTAGAAACTGCTCTTACTGTCATCATAGATGATCTGAAGAATCTAGATCCTATTTCTATGATGAAGTTTGCAGATATCTATGAGCAACTCATTACTCTCTTCAAGAATTATTTCAAGGCGTATCCTGTTGACCCCTTTGAAATCTTGGAGATTGAGAAAGTCTATAAGACTCGAATTACGGATGACATTTCCTATGGTCTCCGTCTGGATCTTCTCGGTAAATATACTACCGGAGAACATCGTGGAAGTATGGTTCTTATTGACCACAAGTTTGTCTATAACTTCAAGACTCAAGCTGAACTTGATATGGACGCTCAGCTTTTGAAGTATGGAAAGACTCTTCGCGATAATGGAGTCAAAGTATACAAAAGTTTGTTCAATCAACTTCGGTATCGCCCTCTTAAGAATCCTGAACCCCACATGGTCTACCGTAGAGATTTTCGTCCACGTATTTCTCAAGTAGGTATTGATCGAGTGTGGGAAGAACAGAAAAAAGTTGCAATTAAGATTGCTGAAAGACGAACACTTCCTATTGCGGAACAAAAAGAACAGGCTATTCGTAATCTTTCTCCGCATATCTGTAGGGGATGTTACTTTCAAAGTATTTGTCGTTTGGATCTTGAAGGTAAGAAGATTCATAATGAAGTAGTTGCAAATTATCAAAAGAATACATACGGCTATACCGATTTAGGAGAAGAATAATGTTTGGTATGGGACCGCTTCTTACTTTCTTTGCTATGGTTGTTGGTTTGGTGGGTTTGACCTCTGTTATTAACAACATTACAGATGCGATTCTTAGAACCCGTCTTGCTAAGTGGCAGGCTAAAGAAACTCCTGATCCTGTGAGAGTTGTCGATGGACGCTAAGAAACTAGAGATTCTTAGAAAGATGGGACAACCGTCGGATCTTTGGCAAGAAGAGAGATTAGTTCGTGCTCTTTTTTACGGAGACTTCGGCGCGGGAAAGACTACACTTGCTGCAAAGATTGCTCAGGTTATTGGTGGTAAAGTAGCACTTATTACTACCGATTCAGCTTGGACAGTTATGCACAACTATCCCGATCTTGCTAAGAATGTCATTAGGTATCCCTTTGATAGCTTCGGTCAAGTTAAACTTATGATTGAAGCTCACAATGAAGGTATTGAACCTTTTGGGGAAATTAAGACTTTCATTTGGGATACCATCTCTACCTCAATCGACAGGGTACTGAGAGATCTGGTCAAGCGTAAGAAGTTTGTTAATCAACAAGTAGATCCAGATATTGAAGGTTATCCTCACTATAGAATGGTGGCTAACGGACTTAAGGAAGTTGTAGAACTTTTTAACAAGTCCGACCTTAATGTCATCTATACAGCTCACGTTAAGTTTCCAAGTGAGAATGATAGAAAAAATCAAAAGTTTGCCATCCGACCTACTGCTAATGAGATGGCATATCAGGTGTTTGGGCAGGAGGTGCAGTTAATCGGATGGCTATCGCGAGAAAGTCAAAGCGCGCAGCGAAAGATTCAGTTCAAGGGGACAATAGCGGAAACAGCAAAATCTCAGATCTCGACAATTCCGGAGAACACTTACCTGGTGGATCAGATTCCGGAACTGATTCAACAATGGATCAACAACTAGTAACAAACCAGGAGGAAAATAAAATGACTGACGGACTTTCTATCTTCGGTGACCTCGATGTTTCGGACATGAACGATGACCCGTTCTATGTTGCTCCAGATACATATCGGGTCATGTGCACAGAAGCAGCTTGGCGGGAAACTAAAGAGGGCGGACGTGCTCTCGCTCTTAACTATCAGATCACCCAGCCAGGTAATGATTTCGATGGAAAAAGGCTTCAGGATTTCTTTCCTATGCCGGATTTGAAGGGTCGTACTTCTCTGTCGGAATTGACGGCAGATGAGAAAGACCAGATTGCTCGTATGCGTCGCCGTATTCGTACCGGCTGGGATGTTCCGGAAGAAGAGTTGAATTCTGTGAAGGTTTCTACTCTTGTTAACACGACTCTTTACCTCACGGTGAAGGAGAACGCTGACAAGACTGATCCTTCCAAGAAGTATACAAACATCGTGAAGTCGGAATCTGAAGCCGCTTTCTCTGAGCGTGCTAGTGAAATGGGTAGTTCGTTCGATCTCTAATTAAATAGTCGCGGGGAATAGAGCTAGCGAATCATAGGTAAGTCCTAGTAACCATATTCACGGAGAACGGCACTTGATTATCGCGAGAGGTTACCGCAAGCCACCTTGTGTGAATAAAGGGCTCTTATACTGGTAGGGGTTAGGCCAGCTACAAATACATAGTGAGAAGTCTAGTGTAGTGGAATACACTAGATTAGAGCGCATTAATAATTCTGCAGAAGTTATTAATTTGCTGCTCCCTGTCGATTACTTTACTGGGCAAGGGGAGGTAGTCGACAGGTTAAGCGCCATTAGCTCAGTTGGTAGAGCAGCTGACTTTTAATCAGCGGGTCACAGGTTCGAACCCTGTATGGCGTACGGAAAGATATAACTAAACAGTCCTCTATAGTGTAATTGGCAGCACTTCAGGTTTTGGTCCTGACAGTCTAGGTTCGAGTCCTGGTAGGGGAGCGCAGTACTAATAGTAAATGAAAGGAATACAATGGTTGAGAATCAGCACGAATTGATCCAGGGGTACCGCGATCTCTCTAACAAAGAGGTTCAGACGGTTAATGAAATCAAGGATTTGGAACGAGAGATTTCTGATCTCTGGAAAAACATTCGTGACAACTCTGTCATTGAAGCTGATAATCGGTGGTTGGCAATTGCCCGTACTCATTTTGAGGAAGGAATGTCGGCCCTTGTTCGTTCTGTCACTAAGCCGGAATCTCCTTTCAATGATGATGAAGATTTTGAAGACTGATAAAGTGTAGCTAACAGATTTCGGGACTGTTAGCGAAAGCTTAAGATAGAGAACCTGGTAAATGGGTGCCGTGGCTCTATCTTAAGCGAAGGCTCCGTAGCCCAATGGCAGAGGCAACAGACTTAAAATCTGTACAGTGTGGGTTCGAGTCCCACCGGAGCTACATAAATATGAATGAGTCATAATGAAAGGAACGACATGAACAGGGATGAGCAATTAGAGGCGGTTTACGATAAGTATTCTCGTGACCCTCGTTTTGCTAACTTGCGTAACAACAATATTAATCTTGTCCCTGGACAGGGTCCTTTCGATCCCAAAGTTATGCTTGTTGGTGAATCACCCGGTCGTAAAGAAAATACTACTCAAGAAACATTCGTAGGTCGAGCAGGTAAAAATCTTACCAATTTACTTAAAGATACTGGTGTATCATTTGAGCAAGTTTTTAGAACTAATCTAGTTAAATATTGGCCTCAAGATTCTTATAATGTAGCACGTAGCAGAAAACTTACTGAAGAAGAACTTCACGCATCTATTGAATACTTAGATGAAGAAATTGAAGTAGTTAATCCTCAAGTTATTGGTCTTTGTGGTTGGGTTGTTATTAATTCAATTCTTCCTGATATTACTAATATCTATTCAGTAAACGGTAAATTGATTGATGAAAAATTTGTTCCTTTGTATCAACCTGGAGTAGTGTTATATCGTCCGGACAAGTGGCCACTAGTTCGGGAGGGTTTCGAAAAGTTAGCTTCCCATATTGCGGGGTAATAATGGAAGACAAAAAGTTTTTCGATTTTATACTTAAAAGTGATGATAGAATCGATACTGCTTTTACTACGTTTGATACCGTAGAGTATATATGGTCTGTAAAAATTAAGATTAAGCCACCGTTTCAAACATGTTCTGTAAAGTTAGATATTAGCAAAATAGAATTAGAAGATAGTCCTACAGCTGAATCACATTATAAAATATTGATTGCTCGTACTATTGATGAAGCTATAGCTAAATTTTCACATTACGTTATTAAACAGTATGAAATTGTACAACTTGAAAAGCAAAAAGCAGAACTTGAAAAACTTAATACTCAGCTAGAAAAAGCAATAGTTAAAGAAGAAAAAATAAAAAGTGGTCTTTTGCAAGGAACCTGGGGTAATATAGATTCGGTTACTGTTGATTCTATATATGAATCAGTAAAATTTAATGAAAATAAGTATCAACAGTATCTAGAAACTTATGGCCTTAATAAGCAAAAATCAAATAATATGGCATTTGGAAAGAAAACTGGTAAAAGTAACTTATCTGATATATTAGAAAAACTATACCAAAAAGCTATTAAATCAGAAATTCAACCACCAAAAGCTAAAAACTATACCACTCACAGTAAGGGTGGATTTGACCAAGGAGTGGTGGATGAATTAGCTAAGATATTTCCAGCACTCAAAACAGAATATGTTAATTGTCCGCTTTTAGTTTCTGATGGATGTAGTTTTACCAATACAATTGGTGATGTGATTGTTCATGTTAATGATCAACATGAGTGGACACGTGAAGCAATTGCTGATTGGTTAGAGACCCTCAAAGTTAAGTTAGAAGTTAAAGAAGGGAAATAAAAATGTCTGATATTATTGACAACAAGGTTGCTGAACTTCAAGAGTCTCTTAAGCGTGAACTGGGAGATATTGAACTCACTGTCGCAACCGAAGGTATTACTCTTTCCCAACTTATTCGTGAAGGAGCTACTGTTACCCGGAAAGCGACCGGTGACTGGGGAACTGGTGAAACTGCTTGCACCAATTCCGCTGCTTTCTTAGCGGCAAGGGCTCGTGGTCTTCTCTAATTAAATACAAAGGGTGTCCGTTCTCGAACACGGATTAAATGATTACTTACAGAATAACAGCCCTAGCCTATAGAGGTTCCGTTATTCGGACGCAAGGATTAAATAGTAACAAAACGTTACAGCCTCTATAGGTGCTAGCCCCGGTAGCTCAGCGGAAAGAGCGAGAGACTTCTAATCTCTAGGTCATAGGTTCAAATCCTATCCGGGGTACGTGCCACCAGATGAATGGGAATACGGAACAATGTGGAAAGCACAACAAGCTAAAGAAGAAATGGAGAAAAAACAAAAAGAAGAAGCTGCTAAACAAGCAGCAGAAGAAGATAATTAAATGGCTAAAGAACTTGAATGTGCTGACTGTGGTAAACCAGTATCCCAATGTGACGCAGAAGGATGTGCAGGTTTAGATGACTGATGCTGTTGAAGGTATCGGAAGTCTTTGGAATCTAAAACGGCGTGAAGAAGAATATCAGGAACGTAAACGTAAAGAACAAGAAGCTCAACAAGCTGAACAGGAACAACAAGATTAATTAGATAAGGAGCAAGGAATGTTTAATCTCATTGCAGTTATTTGTTTTGTCTTCGGATTTATTCTCGAAGTACTTGGGGCTAAATTAGGTGTATTTAGCCCTATGGCATTTGCTCTTTTGGGATTAACATTCCTTGCTCTTTCTAGTGTTCCTTTTAATATTATTAAGAATCGCACTGAGTGATAATTATAGTAGCAGCCCTATATGTAGTTTGGATTATACTTACTTTAAACTACATGATGGGGGAAAAGTGCAATGAGCACTTTATTATAGGAATACCGTTGGGACTTATATTAGTAACAATTATAATAAATAGGGTGAGATTTAAATAATGTCTGAAAATAAAAAGAAGTTAATTATTGAACTTGAATTTGAAAAAGATGTTACAAAATGGACTAGAGACTGGCTTTATATGACTCTTAAATCTTTAAGAATACCGTCAAGTCCATGGGGAGATCCAAATAAAGTTAAGATAGAGATCAAGGAGTAAATTGTGGTTGAAGAACCCCCCTCTTCAGTTGAAGAATTAGGGAAGTTCTTTGACGTTTTCTATGGGGATCAAAAAGGTTACGCCTATAGTCCTGTCAAAGATCCTCACACAGAACAATTTGATCAACACTTCTTTAAGTGGCCTACAGAAAAAGCGCATCTTATTGCACACTGTTTAACACAACGAATTTCTAAAGAAGTTTACTTTTCTCCTTCTCTGTTTAAAAACGCAGGAGGAGAGAAAGAAGATTTTCTAGGAACATATCATGTATGGTGTGAATTTGATGGAAATGCACCTTCTAATTTAGAAGGCATGCCAGAACCTACTATCAAAATTCAATCTTCAGAATCTAATAATCAACATTGGTATTGGCGACTAGATCATTTTGAAACAGATATTACAGTTGTAGAATCAATCTCTCAGCGAATCTCTTACCAGGCGGAAGCCGACCTAGGTTGTTGGAATGCTAATCGAGTTCTGAGACCCCCTGAAACGACACATCATGAGTCAGGGAAGACGGTAACGGTTCTTCGGTGGGTATCGGACCACCAGGCTATTTCAAACTTTAGCGCTCTTAAAGAGTTACCAGTACAGTTAGCGATAGAAGAAGACCTAGGTCATATTCCAGCTCCTCTAGAGGTTATTGGTAAGTATAATTTTACACCAGGAGATATTGATTTATTAACAGCCAAGACAATTGAAAAAGGTCATAGATCCCATGCGTTAGCTAAGCTCGGACATATCTGCATGGAAAAAGGTATGTCTAATGCTGAAGCTCTATCTCTTCTTCTTAGTGCAGATAATAGATGGGGTAAATATGCGAAGAGAACAGATCAGAAGAAAAGACTTCTGGGCATTATTAACTATGCGCGTATTAGACACCCCATTGATCCAGTTGCTGAAGAAGCAGAAGACACTTTTAAAGTTTATACATACGATGAGTTTATGCATCAAAACTTTGAAGTGGATTGGGTGGTACCTGGGCTTATTCATAAGAAAGGAATCCTTATCTTATCTGGGCCACCGGGCGTGGGTAAATCTTCACTCGCGCTCCGTGCAGCTCAAAAGATGGCGACAGGATCACCGTTCTTAAAGTGGAAGATTGAAAACCCAAGAAAAGTTCTTTATGTTTCTATGGAAATGCCTCGTGAAGAACTAGGTACATTTCTACAGAATATGAAGTTCGAAGAAGAGCAACAAGAAATGCTTGCAGAAAATTTTCATATTCTTCCTTTGGGCCATGCTCTTAAATTAGGTAACTTAGCTATGAAAGCTGAATTACTAAAAAAGCTTGAATTGATTGAACCAGATGGAGTCTTTTTTGACTCTTTAGGTACAACGGTTGCTGATGACATGAATGGTGATAAAATTATCATCGAGACGTTCGATTTTGTGCGTCGTTATATTAATGGTCATTTTGGAGCTTTTGCTTGGTTTATTCACCACAACCGTAAAGCACAAATTGGAAACAAAAAACCTAATAAACTTGAAGATCTTTATGGTAATCAATACATCGGAGCCCAAGTAACTTCAGGCATGGGATTATGGCCAGGGTCTCAACGTAATGTACTTGAAGTAAATTGTCTTAAGATGCGTATGGCTGAAGAGTTTTTCCCTTTTGTAATTGAACGAAACCACAAGCTAGAATTTAAAGTTAAAGAAGGTGCTCAACAATCTAACGATATTGGTTCATTCAGTTCAGATAGTCCCGATGATTCTATTGGTGGAGTGTTGGGAGCGTCGATTTGAGTTACCTCACTCGTGATGAATGGGAAAAACATATTCGTATCCTAAAAGATGCGACTATGATTACAGTAGATACTGAGGGTACTCTTACTCATCCATTCTCTAAGACCTGGGGCCTGTCGACCAGTGTCAATGGAATTGGTGATTATTTTGCGTTCAATCATATCTTAGGTCGTAATCTCCCATCTGAATGGCTTAAAGAGATTGCACCTATTATTGAAAATGCTCCTTTGCTATGTTTTCATAATGCTAAGCACGATCTCAAAGCTTTACGTAATTTGAATATTAATTATACTGGGCCTTTTTATGATACTATGATGATGGCTCATATGGTTAATGAAAACTTTTTTAGTAAAAATCTTGATTATTTAAGTCGTACGTATGGGGGAGACCCTAAACGTAATGATGAGGTAATGAAAACAATTATTAAAGGTTTGGGTTGGGAATATATTCCTGTCGATATTATCCGCCCCTATGGTCAAAATGATGCTTTTATCACAGAGGCTTTATATCACAGTTTATTAAGTGAGTTTAATCTTCAAGGTTTTAATGGCGAGCTTTGGAATATTGAACAAGACTTTACTCGTCTTCTTATGAAAATGGAAAATACCGGCGTACTTATTGATCAGGATCTTTCTCATCGTGAGTTAGATCGTGGTCTAGGTATCATGGCAGAAATTCGTAAAGAATTAGGTTTTAATCCATCTTCTCCGATTGAGTTAGGTAAGTTTCTTTTAGATGATTTAGGTTTGCCTATGGTAAAGCCTACTAAAACTACTAAGAAACTTCCTCCTTCTCAACAGAAGCCGTCTTTTGATAAAGAAGCTATGGAGGTTTATGATGAACTTCTAGCGAGAAGAAATGATAAAAGAGCCAGGCAAGTTCTTATTTATCGCGGGTGGCAAAAAACAACGTCTTCTAATTATAAACCTTATCTTGAATTACTTGGACCTGATGGTAGGCTTCGGCCTAATTTTAAGCAACACGGTACACACACTGGTAGATTAAGTTGTGAAAAACCTAATCTTCAACAAATTCCTCGGGAGTCTCCAAATGATTGGAACGGAAGACTTAAAGAAGCTTTTATCACAGAGCATGGACGACGTGCATATGAATTCGATTACTCTCAACTTGAGTTTAGACTTGGAGCTGCTTACGGTCAAGTACGAAACCTTATTGAAATCTTTAATGACCCAACCCAAGATATCTTCACAAAACTTGCCCAAGATAATGGACTTTCACGCCAGGATGCAAAAACACTTAACTACACTCTCCAATTTGGTGGAGGTGCTCAAAGAATCTCCGAAGTATTCGGAGTCTCTTTTGCAGCAGCAAAAGCAATCATTTCAGGATACTACAGACAATATCCAGGACTCGCAAAAGTCGCAGCTTTAGCAGAATCTAGGGCCAAAGAGCGAGGTTATGTAAGTTACTGGACTGGAAGACGCCGTCATTTTCAGTTTGAAAATGAAGCTCGTAAAGCTTTTAACTCTGTGTGTCAGGGTGGCGCATTCGAAATTGTTAAACGTAAGATGATTGAAATCGATAAAGCAGGACTTAATAATTCAGAATGTAAAATGGAATTGCAAGTCCATGACTCGATTCGATTTAACATTGAAGAGGGTAAAGAAAAAACATACCTGCCTGAAATTAAACGAATAATGGAAGATGTTCCGAATTTTGGAGTTGACTTTAGAGTGGACTGTAAAGTTTGGGCAAAAGATGAGAAAGTTGACTTGGCGGCATGAAAGAATATAATATTGATATTCCTATTGAGCCTGGATTTGGATCAGTTCTTGTAGGAAAAAGCGGTAGAGCATATCAAAGTTTAGAGTATAAAGAAAATCATCATCGGCCTCACATTAAAGCTCTGTATTACAGTTTAGCTAACATAACAATAGGTCACGGAACATATACTTGGCCAGAACTTCTAATAAATGATGCACCACTTAAACTTATTTATGATCCTACTATAATTGAAAAACCAATGATAAAAGAACCATTACCTGACAAATATTATTCTAAAGAATTTTATAATCAAGGAGGAGATGAAGGAAATGGCGACAGATCTTAAGATCCAAATCGACAGGGGAGAGCCTTACGGAGACCCTGCTAATCCTGTAGAGCCATGGAATGTTAAAATTGAATGGTGTCGTACTATTCAACAAGAAGTACCTATTTACGATGGAGAGGAAGAAACGGAAGAACACATTACCGGTTATAAAATGGAGGATGTTCAAGAAATTATTCGTACTTGGATGGTAGAAACTCCAAGTGAGTTGGTGGCTCGAACTATTGAGTTGGCAATTCAAAACGTTACTGACGGAGATTATGAAGTATTGAGGGCAAGTTATGCGCCCTAATATTGATCAGAAAGTTAAGCATGTCATTTTAGGTGACATAGGTATAGTCAGAAAATATGATATTAAAACAGATACTGCTGTAGTTAGCGTCAATGGCCAAATCAAAATTTGGTCCGGTGATAACATGATGGAAGTTCCGGAAATCGAGGATAAAATTGCCTAGTTCATACGTATCATTCGACCCAGGTGCTAAACGTACTGGTGTAGCTCTATGGGACGAGAATGGTACTTGTACTTTTAATACTTCTTTACAGCAACATGAGTTAGATATCTATCTAGAACACTTGCGTACTCAGTCTACTCTCAAGAAAATTATTATTGAAGAGTATCGAGTATACAGTCAGTATGCAAGAAAGCACATTGGCTCTAAAGTTGAAACTGTACAAGTAATTGGTCAAATCAAAGCACTAGGTCGTTTTCTTAAAATTCCTGTCATTGAACAACCTGCGACTGTGTTAAGAATTGCAGCTATGCAAGCACGCGTGACCCTTCCTAAGGGACATATTCCGGATAAAACCAGTGCTTACCTACATGGCTATTTTTATCTTCTCCACCACGAAAAAGTTATCAAACCACTAGTGTTAGGCGATAAAAATGAACAGTCGTGATTTCTGATGGATTTTAATCAATATCAAAAGAAAACAAAAAAGACTGCAATCTATCCAGATAGTAGTGTAGAGTACTCTACCGACGGTGTTATGTATACTTCTCTTGGTTTAGCAAGTGAGGCAGGAGAAGTTGCAGGAAAAATTAAAAAGATTTTTAGAGATGAAAATGGTTATTTTAATTACAATAACCGTTTACCTGTTTTAGATGAAATGGGAGATGTACTATGGTACATCTCTGAACTAGCAAGTTTATTAGGTACTGATCTAGAAACAATAGCTCAAATGAATATTGATAAACTTGAAGGAAGAAAAGAAAGAGGAGTAATTGGTGGAAGCGGAGACGACAGATAGTACATATGTTCCACTTCCTGATGATAAAGTTAAATGGAGGAGAACAGGAAGTAGTTCATTTAATAAATGGGCTAGGGGAGTCGTTCTCTATGTCGAGGGCGATAGCGCCATGGTCCGGAGTGCTAGCACATCCGGGCGTGTCAGTCTTAACACTAAGTGGCTCAAGCCCATTGACCAGCTAATACTGGTCGAGAGACCCCCGAGAGTTGACAATGATTTGTCATCCATGTAGACTAGCGGCTGATACAAACACACCTGATAATCACGATGCCTGTCTCGGGAAAACTAGGTGTGACTGTCAACATCATCCAATTATAGAGGATAATAAGATATGGGTCGCGGACCAGAAAGTGCAGAGTCCAAACGGGCGAAAGCCGCAGCTCTAATTGCACAGTTTACAGGTCAAGATGTAGTAGAAATTGCTTTGCCAGATGAATCAAAAGAAGATTTGATGGCAGAAGCTCAAGCTACTCTTAATTACTACAAGAGTATGGGCGGAGGCTTTAAGTTTCAAGTATGTAAAGGATGTGGTGAGTCTTTTGCATATTCTTGGGATCGAGATGCTATTAAGTATTGTGGTATTCCTTGTATGGCTAAAGCACTAGAAAAAATTGGACTTACATGGAATCCCCACAAAAAACCTTCTGAAAGGTGGGGTAAAACTATACCCGCTGTTGTACCGCCTCATGCACTTCAGTTAGTGTCCGAGGCGCTAGAAGATATTCATCCAGAACCCCAAGATCTCGATAAAGAGTAATTAAATATTCTCTAACAACTGAACCGAGTTTACGTCTCTCTTCAAAAGACGTACCGCCCCATACACCAGGTAATCCATAAACGATGGCATAGGTTTTGCACAGATCCTTAACAGGGCAATCTGTGCAAAACCTTTTACCTTTTTCAGCATCGGCTCTATTAGCAGGAAAGAAAATCACATCGTTAATATTGCCATAACATTTAGCATTACGATACCAGTATCGGATGTGAATCATAACGTGCTCTCTTACTGTTCTAAACGACCATATAGTTTATTAAGGACTTCTTGCGCGATAGCGGCCTTATCGACCTCCACCGTAAAATCCTGCTCAGCTAAAACATCATGAATAATAGGTCCAACTTTAGTTGTAAAAAACCCTTCAAGTGCTGTAGCTAAAGAATCTTCAGTAAGATCATTAGCACTGTCTGCAATAACTAAATCAGTGAGCTTTTGAATAGATTGAACTAGTGCACTACTTTGATTACGGGCGGCAAATAGTGCCGAAGCGGCAGTAGCTCCACCGCCAATATCCCAATACCAGACCCATTTTTGAATAGCTTCTCTAGATTGAGTATCATTAACATCTAATGGCATATCAGATGCAACCTTTCTATTTACTGGAACTTTTCCACGATTTCTATCAAGACTGCCAGTGCTAATACCAGGACAAGCCCCAGCGTCAGTGTACTGGTGAGCGTCCCAGCCAACTGTAGGATTAGCACCGTACCGAGCCACCCATCTAAAAGTCTGGGGGAGTGCTGACAATACTTTAGGACCAAATAATGTCCAGTCAGAATGATTAGCGTAGAGAGTAAAGCCATGACCCCGAGACATTACCTGTCGACCAAAGGCAATAATAAAATCTGCTTTTTGACTTACAGGAATATTGGGTGAAGCAGATCCGCTAGGATTATCTTCCATATCTAAACATGGATTTAAATCAATTAAACCTAAACTCTCGCATAAATTTACTAATAGATTAGCTTGATCGACAGGGGAACCAACTTGAGAGAAATGATACCCTCCCTGTAAAACTCCTGCTGCACTTCCTAGCCTAGGAGTTTGTACAGTGCGAGTACTTTTACCATCAGATACTTTTTGATAGCACCAGGTAACATCAGCGGCTCGGACTTTTTTCCAGTCGGTGACTGTTTGAAACCTGCTGTAGATATCAATACCTTCAGGCATTAGTATCATCCTGTCTTGGGAGTTTTGCCAGGGGTTTCACTATCTGTCTACCTCCTAACGCTACAATTAATTCTCCTACGTACTGAAACCATTTTTCATCAATAGGTTGTTTTTGAATAAAAAGCTGGTAAGCAGTAAGAAGAAGAAAAAAGTAAATAAAAGGTTCATGTGCAGGACTAATCTTTTTTAAAAAATCTTTCATTATTTCTTTCCTTTTTGAGCACTCTAAATAGTTTAGTTAAGGTCCAAGCTACCCATAGTAAAGCACATACAACCAAACTAAACAATATCATACTGATAACAATTCGACCTGGTACGGTAGGCCATACCCTAGCAATGAATACCCATGTGAAAATTAAACCTAAAGAAATAGGCATAATAATCACTAGCTGACTGATAGAATTCCACCATTTCTTTTGGGTTGTTATGTATAACCCAACAATATACCAGCTAACAATAGCACCAATAGCCAGTGCAATTGGGTAATATACTCCCACTGCTATCTCCATGATTGAACCCATTGATTATAGATTCTTTGACCAAAATTGTTCTGTTTGAGGTGGGTTCTTAAATCCTCTGCAAGTTCATCAATCTTGGCCGTTCTCTGTTGAACCTCCTCTTTTTCTTTTTTAACTTCTTGCACTTGCTTCTCTAACCTCTCCCTCTTTTTTCTAAAAGGAATCATGGTTTGATCTCCTTTTTACTTATTTCATTATTAGCAGGGGGGAGCTGAGAGAAGAACCTGTTTACTAAAGTACCTGTAATTTCCATTTTAGCATTCTGAAGTTTTAATTCTTGAATAAGATCATCTTTTGCATCATTTTTAGTCTTTAATAATTTAATCTCTTCATTCTTATTTCTAATTGTGTACCCTAAAATACCAGAAATTACAGGCATAGCGATACCAATAGCTGCAAGAATATCGCTAAGCGTCATTAGTAACCCCCAGATTTATTCATGGCGTAAAGAACGCCGCCTAAGAATCCACCATGACTCTTACCATACCTTTGCCCAGCATAATTAAGACCGGCATAGATATTAGCATAAGGATCTGTAATACCTCTACCACGATACGGACCAGCATATGCATTAAAGGTAGGTCCAATAGTTTGCATAAGACCAATCGAGGGTGTACCTTTTTTGGCGTTACTGTCCCAGTTATTTTGAACTGTAGGATTACCACCAGATTCTTGATTCATTCGTCTAAGAATAGCAGGCAAATAAGATTCCGGGATGCCCAATTCCTTCATTACTTGAAGAGTAATAGGAGCCCATCGTTGAACGCCTTTACCGGCAGGTGCAGAGCCTCCACCTGTATAGCTACCGCTACCGTTAAGTGTAGGTAAAGTAAAACCTGCAACTTGTTGATTAGCTAAAGCAGCGGCAGCTTGTTGACGTTTATATGCAGCTTGAGCTTGTGCTGCACCAAGCATTTCCTGCCCTCTTTGATTAACAGAACCTAACATATCATAGAATGATTTAAAATTATCAGGTCCTGTTTGAGATAAATCAGCAGTACGAACGCGAGAACCTGGCTCCAGAGATGGGGGAGCTTTTCTCTGAGCCATTTTTTGTAGCCCTGTGAGAATATAATTTCCTGTTACAGGTTCATCAGCAAAGTTTCTTTCATTTTGAACTGTAGAGTCTGTAGGACTACCAAATTGTTGCTGTTGTTGGTCTTGGGGATCGTAAAAATTAGGGTCCATCATATTACGACGGCGTCTAGAGGCTACAGCAAACTGGGGAGCAGTTGCTGGATTTAAGATATCACGTAAAATAGCCACTTTAACCGCCTAACTGATCACGTAATTGAGCTAAGAATTCTTGCTTTGCAGCCGCCTTTTGAACACGCATAGGTTGATACTTTTCATACAAAGCTTGCTTAACGTACGGACCAGTACCTTTAATACCCATACCGGTTAACCAGTTAACTAAAGCTTCTCTACCTGCTTGATTATCTGATTTCTGAGATTTACTAGTTTCTCCTGCTAAACCTACACCTGCAATGCCTTGGAAAGCATTAAAGATAGGAATTTGATTTCCTACATACTCTCTGAAAGCACCAGGTTTAGCCTCAACACCAGTAATAGGTTCACCTGTAAAAATTTTATTACCAGTAATTAACTCAATAGGAATTTGAATAGCTGGTGTAATAGAGCTACCTACTGTTTTACTGGGATCTTGTCCCTGAGCTAGGAGAGCAGCTAAGGGGTTAAGTCCTACACCTGCCTGAACATAGCCACCTGGTTGTTGATTACTTAATTTACCTAGCCAACTATCAGGCATTGCAATAGGACCAATACCTTCATTTCTAATCCAAGAAGGTAACATTTGGTCTACAGGAAAAGGATTATCTCTTCCTTCTGTTTCAATACCCCCGGCTTCCTGTAGACCTTGGCCCAGCTTTGCAGGAAGTACAGAAATACCAGGTTTCATTACCATACCCTCTAAAAGAACAGGAGTAGATTTCCTGATCCAACTATAGAAAGGAATAATACGTCTCATTACTGTTTTTTCAAAATGAGTTAAATCTAAACCTGATGGGTGGAATTTACGGGAGCGTCTACTAGCATCTTCAAAGATTCTCTCTAAATCAGTTCCTCTACTTTTCTGTACCTTATCAATAAAATGAGCTAAACGTGCGTTGTGTGCTTGAAGCTCAGAAGTACCCCTAGCAAACTGCTGAACTTTACCACCAAACGGACGCATAAGAGATAAACCTTTTTGTTCACCTCCCATGTCAATAAGATCTTCAAGTGTTCTAACATGTTCCATTAAACCTTTTTGGTGTGCAACAGAAGAAATCTGTTCGGCAGTAAATCCTACACCAGACTTATTCCTAAAGATAATTTTACCAGGTGGGGGAGTGCCGATGTTTTTTGGCATCATGCCTAATGCGACCATCTGGTCCACATCAGCCATAGTTTTATAACTGTCTTTCATAGTTCGTTGAACTTGAAGGGCGAGTTTATATGGTCTGACAGAAGTAACTCCATCAAGCATACCCATGTAAATATCGCCAACCATATTACGAATGTGGTGCGCTGGTCTATAGATAGTAGCACCAGATTTCCACATACTTAAAACACGATCATATAGTTTAAGAGCTTCGTTATGTGTTGTAGTACTAAGAGACCAATCTCTAACGACACGGGGGAGTTGTTTAGCAATATCTGAAGGAAAATAGTAAGGTTCTAAATAAGGGTGGCCTTCTACTTTAGTTTTATATTCTCTACCAGATACAGAACTTCCGAACCGTTCACCAATCTCATCAAATAAAGCTTTTTCTCTCGTAGCAGATTCTAATGCTTGCATAGTTTTAAACATCCAACTAGCAGGATCTTCTTCGATATTAGCTAGACGCCAACTATTTACCCAATCAGAACCTTTAGAAAAATCTTGAGTTGCACCAGTTACTGGACTCTTGACGATTTTATCTGTAAATTCAAATTTAGTTCCGTATCTACGCATCCAGTTATTAAGTTGGTGTCTATTTACACCTGATCTTAATAAAACAGAACTACCAGCAGCTTGTCCTGTTAAATCATCCATGATTCTCATGATATCCATACCGAGTTTTTGTGTAGCTTCAGAACTCGGCTGTCCTAAACCTTGAGCAAATCTAAATGCTTCAGATTTCTGAGCAGTATCGAAACCTTCAAAAATCTTAGCAAGAACTTTACCCCGCGCTTCAGCTGTTGCGGCAGATGATGCTATAGCAACAAGTGACATAGGACGTAAATCTGATTGTCCCCACCAGGTAGCTACGCGGCCCATTAAAAACTCTACTGCTTTATTATCATTAACAGACCAAGCAGGCAATTTTCCTAAACTGTGCTCTAATGCTAAGGTAATAGTTTTATTAACTTTAGCATTAGCTTTACCTGTAGCGATGACTTGATCTAATTCTTTAGACATTCTTTGTACAGCTAATTGAGCTGAAGATTTACCAGAATCTAAAGTCATATTAATTAGTTTATCAGTAGCTTTAATTCCAGCAGGGGAGACCCCAGATTTCTTTGCTGCTGCTTTAGCAAAATCCTTAAACATCTTATCAATATTTTGCGTATGATAGTCAGACATAGGAATATTAGTGTTTACTGCTGCTTTAGAGTCACTAACAATGTCTGAAATATTCTTAATTTTAACGGAATCTTCAATAGCTCCACGAGCACGCAAACGTTCAATAGCCCCACCAATTTCACTGGTGTGACTAACTGTAGTAGCAAACTCAGATAAAGTTTTATCTGTGATTGGAACCCCTCTTAGGGCCAAGTCACCAATTATATCAGATAATCGTACGTTTTCTCCGGTACCTAGCCTAGGGACTTTACCTTGACCAATAAACTTATCTTCAATAGCTTTATAGATAGGAATGGCATGTTGAATAATCTCAGACTCAACTTTAGCTGAGTCACGACGTTTCTTTGTTTTAGGATCTATTTTACGAACTCGTTTATTTGCAGCTTCACGAGCTTTATACCAAAGCTTAACTTGCTGCTTAGCGTTAAGAGTGTTAGGAAATTGTTTATTAATTTGAGCCGTAGCTAAATCAGGATTAAATTTAGCTACAATATCATCAGCAATTTTGATATGACCAGGACTAATTTTAGGGTGGGGGACAGGTACTAATTTAAGAGCGTCAGGAATAGAACCTTGCGTTACTTTATCAACAATTTCTTGAGCTCTGGTAAGATTAGCAGCCTCAGCAGTTTTACGAGCGTCTGTCACTTTCCAGTTAATTAATTTATTAGGATCAGAAGAGAAAGGATCTCTACCTTTAAAATCAAATGGAATTTGTTTAGGTACGTGTTGGCCCAAATCGACAGGAGGGTCATTAATATCTAACTTAGATCTAATTTCTTCAGGAATTTGAATTCTATTAGGAAGAATAGGCTTGGTGGCTCCTGTTTCTCCCGCTAGAGCTTTGCCGATATCAGTTGCACTAAAATCTAAACTTTGTTGAGGAGTAGTAAAACCATTCTTAGATTCAAGAATAGAAGGATTAGGAAGTTTAGGAATATCAATAGGTGCAGCAAGGGCAGAAGGAATTTCTCCCCCCTGTCGAGCTGGAAGACCAAAATTTTCAGGATTAATTGGTTCTCCTGCACGTAACAACTTTTCAGCAGCAGGAAGAGTTTTATCAATAGCTTCAGAACCTTTAGTAAGACCTTTAAAGATAGATCCTGCTTTACCGATTTGAGCACCAGGAATATACGTAGTAGGATCTAATCCAACATCTAATGCAAAACCTAATAGACCTCGTGCAGGTACAGCAGGCATACCTGCATCTTTAAGTACATCAGAGAACGTAGTTTTTTGAGTACCAGCTAAACCACTAATAATAGAGTTAACTGGATTAAAGTTAGCATCATTTCTATATGCATCTTTTACTAAATTAGCAACTGCATAATTAGGACGAGATAGAATATCAAAGAGGCGTGACAGAAAACTAGGGGAGTTGCCATTAACTGCACCAGGTCCCATAGGTTTAGTCATTTGAGAATTAAGTAGTACAAACTTAGCAATATCTGAAGTCCCCGCACCTTTTGGGGTAGTGAGGGGACGATTCAGATAAGATGCTAGAGCATTATACGCCTCTTGTTTAGTCATCTAGCGCCGTCCAAAATATTCCAGTGCCATGGACATAAGAGCATTTAATTCAGCTTGAGATAAACCTTGTCGTCTTCCTTGCTCTACCATTTGTTTAGCTTTAGCTTCAGCAGATAGGGGAGACCCTGTGGTAGCATCCATACCTGCTTGAATTAAAGGATCATTAAGAGCAGAGCCAAAAACATTTTGTAAGTTTTGTGCACTAGATTGACCCAGCCCCATACCTAAAGACCTACCAGCAACATCAGATAGGCCCTTTACGGCATCAGGGTACATACCTTTTTGAAGCTGACTCATTTTAACTAATTCATCAAGTTGGTCACTCTTAAGTCCACGACCTAAGTTAGTTGCAGCAATAAAATTTTGGAATTGTTGTTGAGCTTGTTGACTTGCAGCTTGTTGTGCTTGTTGCTGTAAGGATAAAAAACCAGCTTGTTCTGCTTGAGATTGTGCAGCCTCATTAGCTCCAATTTGACTATCAAATTGAGCCATTAAATCTTGAAGTTGCATCATTAAGTCTGCTTGACGTTGAGTTCCTTCATTTTTTGCCATCTGTACACCTTTATTGGTGTAGTCAACAGCGCCTTGCTTTTCTGTAGTAAGAGCATCACTTTGTACTTGACCTGATCTACGAGCAGAATTAAGAAAGAAATCTCTATCTGTCTGTTGTTGAGGTAAAGTATCAGAAGCAGCGGCTTCAATATTAAGCCGTTTGTACATCTCTTCTTGTTCTTGTTGAGATTTTTGGTATTGTCCTGTGATAGAACTTTCTAAATCTTTATATTGCTGAGCTGTATTGGCCATAGTATTGTTATATTGATTTTCAATACCTGGAACATCTCTACGGATAGAGTCAGACAATTGGCCAAACATTTCACCTAAGGCAACTTTATTTCTCTCACCCCTAGTTCTAGCTTGACCCTGTTGATTTCTCAGAGAAGCAATGACAGGACCGTATTGTGCGGCTGCTGCTGAACGAGCCTGAGCCCGTAAAGAACCTTCATCTGCCATATATTGACCAGGATTAGACAAAGCCATGAGTTGTTTTAAGATATCATCAGTGGAAGAACTTTGCGGGGAACCTGCCTGATTAATACGTGAAGCCATATCATCAGGTTCATATACAGGAGTAGGAGGACGATATCCTGGCACAGGTTGAGCAGTACCGTTAATTACTTTAGGAGTGAAAAGGGCACCACTAATAGCCTTACCTGCCGCAGCAGGATTAAGGATATAGTTAGTCATTTTAATAGTGTTAGTTAAGTAATCCCAAAAAGACATAACTACACTCCATATTGCTCAGCGCGACGTCTAATAGCTTGTTCACGCGCAGCTTGTTTCTGTAAGTCTTGTTGTGAAGTATAGCGACCTTTTTCTTGATCTAATTGACCTAAAGCTTCTTTTTCTCTACGAGTGAGATCAGTCATACGAGTATCAAACTCTGTATTATAATCACCAACTGCTTTACCATAAAGACCAGATCGGAGCATACCTCTGGCTCCATAATCTGCTTCTAAGTTATTTAAATCGATACCTTTTTGATCATTCATAGCTTTACTAGAGAGATCATATTCTCCCTCAATAGAGCCACGTCTACGAGTAATGTCAGCATTAAACTGAGAAAGAACATTAGCAAAATCTCTAAGTTGTTGCTGGTATCCGGTATCTTGATTCAAGAAAGTATCAATATCAGGAGCTACAGGCTGTACAGGTCCCGGATTACTCGGTGGAACATTAGATACACCACCGCTTCTTCTGCTCACGCTATTACCATATTTACCACTAGAACTAGACTTAATAGTGGTAGGTTTTTTACCTGCTTTATTAATTGCTTGAGCTTGATTATAACCGGCGTTATTAATTGCTACACTTTGACTTCCAAAAGGATTATCAAAGAAATTACCTGTACTGTGACTACCAGCCATTTCACACCGTCCTTAATGCATCTGCCGATGCGAATTTTCCACCTTGTAATGCCTGCAATCTACGTAAAACAGCCGAACGTCTAGCTGTTGATTTAGCATCTCTTTCTTTATAACCTAATCTATCGACAGGACCTTGAGTCGGATTAGAACGACCGCCAGCATAAATTCTGTTCCCTACTGCATAGGGAACAATATTAGCTTCTTCACGAGAGAAGTATGCCATCAGCTGATCGCTTTCGATACACCTTGTTTAGTCTCTGTTATAATCATAATAGTAAAAAGTCTAGCTGGTCCGTCTACAGTAGAACCATCAGTAAGTAACTGTACTTGAAAATTAATTTGTCTATATCTTAATGATTTTTGAAATTTAGCAAAACGTCTAGCTGTACCTGTTCCAGTTGCTACCACAGTAGCTACAGCTGAAATTTCTGTCAAGGGCTGAGCCCATGTCTTTAAAGAGTTCCAGGTTTTAGTAGCCAAGCTAGTCCAAGTAACATTAAAAGAAACAACAATAGGGCTAGCAGTACCAAGAATATCTCGGTTAGAGGTAACGTCCGCACCCCACCACCAAAGTTTTTTAAATTGACTAGAAACTGCCATATCAAAATTCTTAGTTTTAACACGACAAGTAATATCCTTAACTGTATTAGTCATGTCGCCGATACCTAAATCATCAAAATTAAAAAGAACAGGTAAAGCATTAGTATTACCAATATTTAATAAGGATGCAACAGCAGTATTACCTACACCAGTAATAGTATTATCTGTACCAGCAATACTCCAACCGGCAGGTTCACTATTTACAGCACGCCAAAGTTTAGCACTAATATTTGTTCCATTTACACGGAATCTAACTCTAAATTGTTCATTAGCTATATATGCACCAAAGCTAGTTCCAACAATAATAACTGATTCTACACCAGCTAAACGTTTACGAATTTCCATATATACGTTACTACCTGTAGGATCAAAATAAACTCTACAGATGTACATATTATTATCATCTAGTCTACGAGTGCATACATCACCAATTATCTGACCTGTACCTGTAGCAATGACACTAGGTGACATAGTAACTACTACATCTGAATTAGCTAAAGACTTAGCAATAGCTAATCGTCGGACAGAATTAACAGCACTGATAGAGATAACACCTTTAGTGCCGTTAGTTGAGTAATCAGTGCTAGGACCAGTAGTAATGGTCCACAATTCACCCGTATCCGCAGAACCCCATCCGTTTGATGTATTACGTGTGTAAGTGTCAATAGTCGACAGAGGGGGATCAAATGATTGTTCTTTAGTAGTTGCAGTCTGGATATCATATAGTCTCACTAAAGTTTTGTATGCAGTAATAGCTGAACCTGCATAAAATTCATCTCCAGTTACTGCGTGTATTGTAACAATGGGACCAAAATAATGTAAGCGATCTCGATCAGATTTCCATTCTCCCCATGTTCGGGTGCGCAGCCCATACACATAAGTCTTAGCAAAATATCGTACAATAAGTCTATCCCCCATAATTCCCATACAGATTGACTCAGTGGAATAAGGGGAGGGAGCAGTCTGATCTAAAATAAAAGGGATTTTAGTATTAAGTCTATGGAAATCAAAATTTACAATCTCATAAACCCAGCCATTATGAAAAACATAAACTTGATTTTCATAGTTAAGTAAACAATTTTGTGACTCTACTCCAATAGTTTGAGAAATTTTTCTAACTACAGCATCTGTAGGTCTAACATCGTATGCAAGAACATAAGATGTTTGATCTTTAAAAAGGAGGATATTATCTTGATATACTGTAAGATCTAAAAGTTTAGTACCGTCACCCTGACCAATATCAATAAAATTAGAACCAGGATATACATCAAAGTTACCTGGATCAGAAAAAGAAAGACGAGAAGTATTAGTTACACCATCTTCACCAGGAACAATAAACAAACGTTCCTTATGAATAGTTGCTGCTCCTCCTTTAGGGATAGCAGCCACCGCAGTAAATCCACCAACGGGATCCCATTTACCCCCTGGATTAACTGAAGATGGATGAGCAACTAAATAAACCTTGTCAGCATACTGAACAGCAGCTGTAGCTCTAAAGGTATTAGTAATAAGAGTCCAAGTGTTGTTAATAAAGTGAAAGACACCGTTAGTATTAGAGCCAATAAGGTATCGACTTCCTGCAAAGATTGCTTCACATAAACAGACAATTCTTTCTGTAAAGTTAGAATTGCCATCTAATTCTTGCAAAGGAGGACGAGAAACAAGACTGCCATCAATATCTAATTCAAAGTTAACACATTCTGCTAACTCTGCATCAGCAATAGCAGTAGGATCGCTACCGGTGTTTAGTCCACCAATAAACGGTCCTAGCCTTAATTGTTTCCCGCCCGGCATTAGTAATCCTCTGCTCTAATTGTAATAGTAGGATAACTCTCTTGAGTATTCCACTCAGAGCGTCCTCTTAAAATAGTCATGTCTCCTTGAATTTGTTGCCCCATAGCCGCAGCAGCTTCAACATCTTCATCCATAATATAAGCTTGAGACATACAATATGTAACTAGTACTTCATGATACAGGACCGGCAAGTCTGGAGTGTCGCTAGCCATAGCAACATTAGTAGGAATACGTGTATAATATAATTTAATTGCATCTACTGTGCTTTGATTCGGTTTAGGAAACAAAGTAATAGTAGAACCATATAGCATAAAAACTAGGGGAGTACCGTCACCAAAAGCTGAACCATCCCAGCCGTCTACATATTCATCAAATTCGGCGAGAGATAGTCCCTTGAGTTTATAATAAGATAAGTCAGCAGTAGACTTATAAGAAATACTTCTTAAAATTAAAGCATCCGCAGGTAAACTATATTCGTCTTGTCCGCTGACAGAATTAGCAGTAGAAATTTTTTGAAGAAGGCTTTCGTTTTGAGCTACAATTTTACGCTGACCGTCATTAATATAACGAATAATATCATCATCAGTTATTTGAACGCCAGCTTCGTCCCCGAATTGTCTTTTGACTCTTGTTTGAATATCAGATACAATCATTAGATCCGCCTACGGGTATCATCCATTTTAATGATTTTGCCGTCGTCGTCTCTACCCATTTTAATGTAATGTAGGGGAGTGCCTTTCAAAAAAGCTACCTTATCTTTCATAGCTTCACGTTCATCTAATTGAGCGCGTAGCCTTAAAGCTTCAGCAGCAGCATTATGTGCATCTAATCGAGAAAGAACATTTCCGCCTTTAACATTATCAGCCATAAATAAATTGGCTAGAATATCTTGAGGAGAATCAAGTTCAGAGGCATACAAGACAGGGGAGTTGCTGATATTATCCCAAATAACGTATGGTTTTTTATCATCACGAGTTCTATGAGCTGGAGGAATCCAACGTAATTCTAAATTATGATCATAATCTTGAACAGTTTGAGCTAATTGTTCAAATTTCTCAGAAACCCATTGTCCATCAGGAGTAGGAATATATACATCCATATTAGCCCCTTAAACTCATCATGTATTTAACTAAATGAGTTGCAGGGGAAGCATTAGTGACCGTAATTAAGCTAAGTCCGCCCGCATCTACTACAAGCTTCATAAGATCTGTGTTAGATAATTTTTGAGGCTCTACTAGAACGAGAGCTGTAAGCATCCCAGTACGTGCCTGGTCCGCTATGCTGCCTGCCACTGGGAGCCTCCGAAAACGTCACGTGACGAAAATAATATGCCCTGGTAACCGAAGTGCCGATAACTGATATTATGTCAAGTAAGGTTATTTTCCCTGGTCAAAGGCTCCCCTGAGGGGCGGACAGATATAGAGCACCGGTAAGTCTGTCCGCCCCATCAACTACTTCTTAGCCGTAGACGTACTACGCGGGGAACTAGAAGTAGCTTTCTTATCAGTAGAATCTTCATCAGGCTTCACGTCTTCAAGAATAACTTCATTCTCTTCAACAGGTCCACCGCTTAAAGATCCCACACCTTCATAGTTTTTCTGAACCATGGGATTACCGGTAGGATTTTCTTCAATCTTTTCCGGTACTCCCCCCTTTTTGTCTAATGCATTGACTCGCTCATACAGTTCATCAATACCTAACGCAGTAAAAAGATATTCAAGATTACTGCGCTGTTGTTGTGCATGATTAGAGGGTTCAAAAGCCATGACTCTTACGCCTCCGTGATGTTATCTAACAGGCCGTGCGAGTTACGGCGGTGAGTACCTAATTGACAGTATTTGTAATAAGTACATTGATAAGCATCATACATACCAGCGGAGTCCATCATTCGCTGCCACTTAGAACCATCTCTATCCATGAAAGACCAATCGCTTTCACGATAGTGTTTCAGTTCTTTTTCATTCATGAAATACATACGCTTAGGCTGACAATCAAAGTCAGCCATGACGGGGACGTCGCCCCAGTCAGTAGTAAAAGCAAGACCTTTAAAGCCACCCGCAAACTCTTGCGTGTTGCTGTAGCGTCGTTGCTGAACTAATAACTGATAATAAGCTCGACGAACGCCAAGGGTAGTAAAAATAGCCGTAGTTTTACCGCCATTAGTACGGATATCATCGACCATCTTAATCATAAGACCCTCGGAGAGAGCCCTATCAATACCAGGTGCATCTACAACAGATTTCCACACGGGTTCAACTGTAGGGTCAACGTTGTAGAGAGTACCCGTAGTAGAAACAATCTGCTTAAAGCCAATCGTTTCTTTGTTAACCGAACCTGTACGAACAATAATATCTGTAGCAATAGCAGTACCATCAGCACCATCATAAGTAATAACTTTAGTAGAGGTGTTGATTGCAGTAATTTCACGGTTAGTAAACTTAGGCGTAACGCCAGTAACGTCATAGACGTCAATCTGCATACCTAATTCAAGATACTGTGTAGTATCTACAGTAACAGTGTTGGCACCATCAGCAGTAATAGATGCCAGAACACCTAAAGAAGTACCATAGACTTGACGGTTCATATCTTTAGCAAGAGTTTGCCGAAGACCCGTCATTTCTTGGTCAAGAGCAGAAGCAAAGGCTTGCTCATTACTTTCCGCAAGCTCCATAGTTTGACCAGTTAAAGATGCAGAACCGTAGAGATAAGCAAGACGAACTCGCGCGGCTGCATATTTTTGACTCTTCGGGTTAGGAAGTGCTTCGTTCTCATTACGAGCACCGATACCATGGTTTCTACGAGTCCTAATAGGAAAGACAACGTATTTACCACCGACGTCTTGAGTCACACCTTCAGAAGTGGACTCAATACGCTTCAGAGTAATAGTATCACTTTGAAGCTGATCGCGAAGTTTGTCTTCATAGACTTCTTTAAGAATACTGTCAACCACCGTCATAGTGGTAGAAGCACCAGGCATTGTAACCTCTCAGAAACTACTCTTGTTGCTGCGCCCTGTGAGCCCTAAGCATCTGTTGAACTAGATCCTTAGTTCCCGCAGAATCCAGCTTGCGGACGTCAGTATTATTACCCGGAATACCTCCGCCAGAACCCATAACTAATGGTCGAGGCCGATAAGTTTGGGCTTGTTGATTAGCCCACTGATGATAACTTTGTACTGCTTGATCAGCAGTCATATTAGGGTTTGCCATCAATTTAGCAATGACAAACTCTTCATCAAACTTACCGTGCTTCTGTGCAGCTGCGTCTAAATCTTTTTGCAGAAGTGCATCTTCCTGAGCTTCCATCTCTTGCTGTTGTTTAGCCATTAAGATGTTAGCCATTGTTTGCATCTGCTGCTGCATCTGCTTAATATAAGGATTCTCTTGTAGGTTTTCTAAACCAGGCTCTAATTGGCCCTGCCCAGTAGGTGAACCTGTGGGTTTCTGTTCCTGTTGCTGCTGTTCAGCAAACTTATAGTATTCTCCAAGAGCGTCATAAACAGTTCTTGGGTCATTCTCTACAGCTTGAAGAACCTGTAATGCCCAGTTTGCAGTTTGAGGATCAGTAGCACCAATAAATTGCTTCCACGGTTCGTATTCTGAGTGTACCTTTTGAACCATATTTTGAACTCCTGCATCCCATTTCTGAAAAGCAGGAATAACTTTTTCGTGCAGCTCCTGGGGAATTTCTTGAAGATATTCATTCCAATTAGGATTGATACCTTGATTAGTTCCCTGTTGCTGTCCTCCCCCATCATAGGTACCCCCGTTGAGGTTGTCAATACCCATGTCGCCATCGGGGAGCATCTTAATCTTAAACATATCTTTATCCTTTCTGCTGTACCTTTCGGCCCTGGCAGATCAGTAAGTATCATTAGCAGCAGTAGATTTATTTTTCATTCTATTTTTTAATGCAGCCTGTCGAGCTTTTTTACGGACTTCTCCTAAGGGGTCGACAGGGGGTTTCTTTTCCATACTATATGATTTAGTTGGACTCATACTAGATGCAGCAGAAGTAGGAGCAGATTTACCTTCTTCGTCTTCTCCTTTTACAGGATTAACAAATCCGGAGTAAGAAATCATTACTTCTCCCCCGCATCCTGTACGTATAGAATTCTAGCTTTTCCAGTGTTATCGGTGCCTCCGGAAGCAATTATGTTTAACGTATTAGTACCTCCACCCGAGTTAGCAGAACACCCTAATGTATAAGTTCCATCTGCTGGAACATCAAAGACAGTTTCTATGTGAATTCTAGGGTTGGTACCATTTTGATTAAGTACGTTTGTATCTCCAACAGCAGGATCTCCAACAGCTACTGATCCTCCACTCTTTAAATGAATATTACAAGTTCCGTTTGGTGTAGTACCTGCCCCTAAAGATGTATTATACCTGAATGCCCAAACAACTCTATACCAACGTCCTGCTTTAAAGACACCAGTAAGAGTTTCAAACATAGAGTTAGTACCACTAGTTACAGCATCAGCAGTGTTACGTTTTACATGCGCTGAAATTAGACCAACTACATTCTTACCTAAGAGATCGAGCTTATCCATGTTAGCATTGATATCAGTATCAACATTAACATTGTCAGCGGCGTTAGGTTTATATAGTTGAAGTCTAGTAGTACTAGTCCCTACCATTACCCTTCCTCGCCTTCAATCTTCTAGCGAGAGCGTTCTTACGAGCTTCAGATTTTTTAGTATCTTCACCTGATTTCTTTGCGGGCTTACCCGCAAACATAATCTTATTTCTGACTTTATTCTTTGCAGAAGCGTCAGTCCTAACTTGTTCTGTAAAGTCTCCCATTAGAAACTATCCGCCTCTACTGCTTGTCGGTAAGCCCAAACCTTATCATTTTGAGTCATAGATGCAAGCTTCGTAGCACTGTACGCAGTACCACTAATAGCTGTCAAGGCCGCATCTAGGGATGCTTCGTCAGAGAGAGGGTCACTATCAACAAACTTAGCAACATTGTTATTTGCTGTAGCTTGTGCAGCCGCCGGGGTAAAGGTAACAGTAGTAGATCCTGCAACAGCTACACCGGTGACAGTAAAAATAGTTTCTTCTTTAGGAAGAGCGTCGCCAGCAGTTGCATAAATCTTAAACTTTTCACCTCTACGAATAACATTACTGTCATTAGTACCAGGTGCAGCATTAGCACCGACAAGAGTTGTAGTAGTTCCCGCACCATTACAAGTAAAGGGAGTAACATTAGTTTTATAGTGATTAAACGAATCCGCCTTGTTACTTAAAGCTTTACGCTTATCTGTAACATTGACGACTAGATTAGATCCAGTCATTCCAGCCATTAGAATTGACCTCCCATGTTTTCAGGCATAGGTTCAGGACCCGGAGTGCCTGGTTGTTGTTGCTGTTCTCCTTGTGCAATTGCATTATCTATAGGATTACTATTACCGCCCTCTCCCCCACCATCTTCTTGTGGAGGCATAGGAGGTAAGCCAGCAGCCATTGCTGGATTTTGAGTATACTGTTCAATACCCATAGCTGCAATATGTTGCTGAACATGCTCTTCAAAGAGTTCTTTAACAAAATCAGGTAGATTTTCGAAAGCTTGACCTTTACGGTACTCATTATGATACTCAATGTGAACTTTGTGATTATCCCAAGTATTAACAGGAACAATCAAAGGCACTGAAGGTTCAGGCATAGTTGCTTCTAAAGTAATGGGATCAATATCCATCTCTTCAGGAGCAGGCGGATTCATTTGTTGTTCTAATTGAGCAGTCTGTAAAGCTTGAGTATTGTACTCTTGCAGAATCTCTTCGGTAACCTTAGACATACGCATGTTCTCACGCTGCGCTTGTTTACGGTCAACTTGAAGTTTCTCGTAAATTTTATTAAGGCCACCCATATCCATTTGCTCAAGACCTTGTTGAGGTGCAATAAATCCCATCTTCATAAGATCCATGAGCAATGCTTGTTTAGCAGCTTTACTTACTGGAAGTGCACTACCTGCCTCAACACGAATGTCTAAGTTTTCTCCTAAGTCTGAACCTTTAAATGCCATAACATCAAAAGATCCATCAGGACCAGTAACTTTAACCATACGTTCTACAGTCCAGTAATCTTTAACATAGACCATAGTGTGTCGAGCAGTTTTCTCAATAGCTTCTTCTACAGAATCGAAAGTAGGACTTAATTTAGATTCGTCACGTTCTTGAAGGTATGAAATAGCTGTAGCCGCAGTTACTCCCGGTGGAACTTGTCCTTTAGACACATCATGCTGTCCTGAGATATCATCCCAGTCCAATTTAATTCTATCCTGCTCTTGAATTACATAAGCAGGAAGTGGAGTTAAGGGTAAAGGCTTAGGGGGTTCAAAACCAGGAGTGTAAAAAATAACTTGCCCAGGTTCAGTAGTAATCTTTGAAGCATCTACAGATCCTCTAGGTGCAACAAGTTGGGGCTTAGCCATTCTATTCTTAGCTTCAACAATTTGTCCTCTAGTTCTGTTATATTCCTTCTGTAGTGGAATAAGGTCTTCAATAGAACTAGTAGCGTAAAACTTTCCAGCAGGAATATGATCAATTTTAGAAAAAGGAAATTGTTGATGAGAATAAGGAAGACCTTCTTGTCCCTGTACAATCTGATCACCCACCATAGTAAAGAATGCACCTTCACGAAATAATGGGTGAGCACCAGGCTTGATCCATACTTCTAAGACAAGAACATTCTTCTGCTTATCAATCTGTTGAGCACCAACAATATTTAAAAATGATTCTTCAATAAGATTCGCAGCATCTTCAGATGCATTCTTAATTACAGTATTTTGCATCTTAGGATCAAAATTCATTTTCACCCAGTCAATACTCTTAGACTGAGCATGAATAACAAAAGGCTGCTCTTCAATTTCTTCTTCACGGAAGTCAGGAACTAAAACGTGGAAAGGAGTTTCTGAACAGATAGAGATATCTCCCTGTTTAGCTGTAGTTCCATCTTCGTTTTGAATAATAGGTCCTTTAGTGGGGTCCCACCATGTTTTGATGAAGCCTGTTCCACAAACAAGACTCCACCAGACAGCCCGCCTAATGACAAACTTAAGTTTTTTATCGAGATAGATATTTTCCCAAACCTGTTCACCCGCCATCGCAGCGTACATGTCTTTATCTTCAGCGGATGCGGGTACAATGCTTGCACTTGGCTTATTGTTCGTAAGCTGAGCAAGTTCATGTCTGATAGTTGGTCTAATTCTATTAATGACGGGGCGTGCGCGATAGTATGGAGCCGGGGGAACATAGAGTCTGGTTGAAGTTCCGACACCCATTCCATTGGTTTGCGGTCTAAGAAGCGCAACATTTTGTTTCCCAAAGTAAAATGCTAAATTAAGATACCATTGACGTTCTGATTGAATGCGCGCACCACGAATAGATTGAAATTGTCCCTTAGTCCATGCAACCATTTGATCGTGTAACTTTGCGGCAGCACGAGAAGACTTGAGGTCTAATTTAGCCTCTTTGGTCATCTTTAATCTCCCCGGTTACGCCCATCTCACCTAAGAATGACACAAACTCTGAAGACTCATCTGTGAGAGTATCACCGTACCCCTGTGCGCCTGCAAGGGCTTGCATACGTTGTAATACTGCGCTATCTGTTTGAGATAAGTATGGATCAGATATCGTCGATGAGTCGTAAGAGGTCGTCTTCATTGTCATGTACGTCTGTAGATCCTGACTCTGTAGTCTGTTCAGTAGATCCAGTTTCTCCTTCTGAATCTGTAAGAACAATGTCGTTTTGGTCTCCGACTCTTGTTTCGTCGTTGTCATCCACATCTTCAACACTACGAAGAGGCTTAATAGCAGCAGGAGAATGATCAAAGATAACGCCAAGACTACCCAAAGCATTTCTTAACTCCCTGTTTTCTTGTTCTACTTGATCAGCAAAATCCATAAATCTATTTGCTGTGTTATTTAGTTCGGCTGCACTTTTAGGAGACATAAATCCTAATCTCCGTGCAATCTGTTCAACACATCCAACACAGATATACACATAGCCGTAAAATTCTACGTCAAAGTTCCAATGAATAAATTGAAGAGGATTCTCAGGATCATTAGAACTATATCTTCCACATCCTGAACACTTATGTGGAACTACGGATAAAGGTTCTAACTCTACTTGAAACTTATTAGTTGGATCTTCTTCAATGATATACAAAGCAGTTGCTTCAGTCACCACAAACCTCCCATGTGTTCATCAATAGTATGCCATTCCGTTGACCTGGTCAATGCACTAGGTGTCAAATTAGGATCTATGTAATGAGGTCCCATTGGTACAGTTACAGCACCTAGAGCAGCTTTAACAATTTCATTAATTCTTTGTTCAGGTCTAGTATCTCTTTCAGCATCTGGAATATATAATTCAGGCATCATAGAAAAGAAGTATCTCGCACTGTCTGGTGCATGGTCATTCTTTTTATGAATTTCTTCACGAGGATTATTATCATGACGTTTCTTTGCAGTCTCAAACGTCTTCCATCGAACTCGTTGGAGTTCTCTAATTAAGTTATAACAGTTTTCTGTAATTACCCAACGTTTCTTTTGAAAATAAGTATTCATTTTATTGACGCCAATCTTGACGTCGTTATTACCTAAGACAATCGGAATACCTTCTTTAACATATGCCATACGTACCGAATCCCCGGTTTGGGCGTTTCTTTGTTCAATAGCAGGGTCGCCGACATAAACTGATGGCGCACGTCTTCCTGGCATTTGATTGCGGACATGAATCTCCTTAGCGTAATAATCAATAAGTTTTTCATTGTCATATAATTCATCATAAGTAACAACAAGACCATTAGGTGCTACGGCGTGCCAGAGCCAAGCTGTAGGATTATTTAATCCGTGATCCATACTTGCATAATGATTCCAAGTTTTAATTCTCATTAAATTGGCTTCAGATAATTCTGGGATAACATTATTATCTACATTAAATTGTGTAAATACTAATCCACCAATTTGAACAAACTTACCTTCTTTACGAGCTTTTCTTTCATTAATATCTAAGTCAGCAAAAACATTTTCCATCTCTGCTTCAGAAATATACGGATTCTCTGAAGTATCAATATCGATGATATCAATACTAGCTTTCTTTTCTTTACCGGGTACATATACATCATCATACACCCATGTCATACCTTCCACAGGTGTCATAGTTATATACCAAAAGCCTTCAGTATCAAGAAGACGTAGTTTACATTCAGTGAAAATAGACTTGGGGGGTTCTTCATCGAAATGAATAAAATGACGGGAAGTTCCAGCAAACTTTTCGAGTTTCTGGTCATAAGACATAAACTCACAAGTCGAACCATTAGAAAGTGTAAGGACACGGTCCTGTTTAGCATAGCTATCTTCCCAAGATCCGTTAATTAAATCTGATGGAGGTAGCCACTTAGCAAATTCAGGAATCATAATCATCTTTACACCTTCGGCATAAGAAGTCGTAACTACACGACCTCTAATAGGTGCTGGTGGAACTTGAAGGTATGGATGAGAACCTCTTAGTCTCCAAATATCTTCTACTACTCCCCCGACTGTCTTGCCTGATCGGTTCCCTCCAATATAGAGGCGACCTTTAACACCAGATGAGTGAAACTTAACTTGTTTTTCATGCGGAACATAACCAAAGATACTAGGACGTGTAACAGTCTTTGTTAAGACCTCACCAAATAAATCAGAGATCTCTGATACTGACAAGTCTTGTTTCTTTGGCATTTCTATTCCTAAGTTCTGTTGTCTGTAAAATCAATAAGATTCTTTAACATAGTAACAATACTGTCTTCACTACCTACTGTGTTCTTTGTACCACCAATTGTCAAGCCCAGACCTGTACCTAGTTTTTTAGAACTCTTACCATCATGAATATGGTCACCAGGAGAAGCTTGATTCCTATTAGTTCCTAATGTGTGATGATGAGCACCTGGTCCGGTATCTGCATCATCTTTAGTATGAAATTGATTCACATCACGTGGGGGAGGAGCTTCATCTTTCTTTTCTGTTTTAATTCTTCCGAAAGGATCACCTTCAATAATAGGATTACTCATACCATCTCATACCTTTCTTCTCCAGTTTCTACTGCAATATGATTTAAACATCCACAACATACTAATTCAACTAAGTATTTTTCAATATCATATCTTTCAAACACAGGATAATTACAACAGCCACTAAATAACATTTTGAATCTGTACAGTGGGGGACTGAACTGATCCGCCTGCCAATACTGTTTGGAAATCTGTTGCGATGGCTCTAAGTAGCTCAGGATCTTTAATGTGAATTTGGAGAATTTCTCCAAGCTTTGCAAGTACAACTTTGATGTTTTCAAGTTGACCACTCTCTCCAGAATACCGGCCAGTAGCTTCCATATAAAATTTAATAGCGTTTACATCACCTGCTTCTACACGTTTAAGTAATCCTTCTTGTGCAGTATGTAAGGCATCTGTAAATCCAGCCGATGAAACACTATGTAAATATTCTTTAAAAGCAGGGTTCTTTAACCAACCATTCCATTTAGTTGTAGAAACTCCTACTGATTTTAATTTAGATGCTTGTGTTCTCTTGTCTAAATAATCAGTAACAGTTAAGATAGCAGCTAACTGTTCACTAGTTAATTCTTCAGGAGTTTCTGCACCTAAAGGTAATGCAATGCCTCGATTTTTCATTGCATTACGAAATGCTTGTTTATCAACTAGTTTCTGAAGAGAAAAATCCTTTCCAAACTTATCTATAAAATTCTTTAACGGTGGAAACTCACTGTTTCTATGCCAGTAATACTCCACCCAATTAACAATTTCAAGTTCTAGTGGACTTAAGGGTGTCATAACCTTTGAAGCTACATCACCAACTAGCAAATAGCAAGCGATAGATGAGCCAAGTCGACAGGTCGTGTTACTGGATGATCAATGATATAGGATAGATAGTTAAAGAAATCACATAGTTAGATCTAAAAATTTCAGGATAAAGATACTAGTAAAGTTTGGGGGAGTGGTATCTATATTGAAAATTAGGTAGTTGTAAAAGAGAATAAGGTATCACCCCAAACAAAAACCGGTGGAATTACCTTGCAACATGTTATAAGTCCATTTTGGACAGTACACATAAGACAGTCTTAAGTGGACTGTCTACTTTGGATAGACACACAGGACAGTCATGGTCTAGACCTACACTGTACATCACAGATAGGTCACAGAGATAACACAGAGATGTAACGAGGTATTGACCCAACTCATTGCCAGATGAAAGAGTTTGGATAGTTCAAGTTCATTGATAACTACATAGCGGGACACAGAGATGAGCGCACCTAGCCCGTAATGATAAGCAACTAGTAAAGGACTAGATCATGCGTACTTTCATCTCTTACTATGAAGCTCAGCAAATGATTGAGCGGATGCGTGGCACGCAACACTGGGAAATCAATGATCAGAATCTTCAGACGGTTTCTCTGTCTCGGTTCCCCATTGATTACCGACTCACCTTCCATGAGTCCTCGGTGGAACTTTCCAGCTCGAACAGGATTGCGTGATAGATATGACGAACTCCACTCTTGCTGCCTTCATGCGCTCTAGCATCGCTATCTATGACACGGGAACTCTTGCCGGTATGTCTGACGGCAGAGAGACCAAGTACACCCGGAACGAAGACAAGTCTCACGTATACAAACTTATGCAACTCTTGGTGAGGCGTGATGACTTGGGATTGCACAATGATTCCGACGTGAACATTCAGTATGCACGTGGGTATGTGTCTGGTTATTCCTCTATCATTTCGGGAGTCATGGCGTGAGCGCACCAATTGAAGCTATCAAGAAGCAGCCGGAACACATTACCAACATGGTGATGAGTGCAAGCTATGGAGTTTCCACCTTCCTTGAGCATCAGTACCTCATTCTTATGAGTGTTGCGTACTTATTCGTGACAATGCTCGGTGTGGGTAGGGAAGTCCACCACATTCATCACTTTGACAAAGAAGACAAATAACTAACTCATCTCTGTGTCCTGTATATAGCCCTCATATGTTAATGATATGGGGGCTATTTTCATGTTCAGATATAGATAAGCTGAGCCGCCATGACCTCACTCGACAGGGAGCGCTCAGACCTTCATTCCCGGCTCTCAGCAGCTCAGAGGCATGATCAAATGGCTAACCCGTCTCGATGTGCCTGCCTGCCTGTGAAGTTGTGAGCGGGGCTTCTATATCTATGTCAACCATGTTGGTTATTAATCAACTCATTAATGTGTATGTTTGTATCTGAATGCATACTCATACTTCACAATAAACTCATTACCAAACAGCTCTAAAAGAATCTGGGTAGAAAATCTCTGCACTGTGGCCAGTGAATATGTAAATGTGAGCGTATCTATGTATCTAAATGCGGTACCTAATAATGATTGATCCAACCATGATCATCACTTCATAACCCCCACACTCTTTATCTATGTGGGGGTTTAATGTACGGACTATAGTCAATTCGACCACAATTACCTAGCTGACCAGGCAAAACGCTAAATGATCAATGTCCGTGATACTACACTAAATGGTAGTGTTATTTTCCCAGGTCAGAGAGTTGATTCAACTATCATCTGATACACACTAAAAAACAGTCTTTGACCAGGCATTCCTTTATATGCAATTCTCACTACATGTTGTATCTAGTCGTTTGCAGAGCCGTGACCAGGCATAACTCAACAGTAGCTTAACCGGTTCAGATGATCGATGTGGTAGCATCATGGTCGTATCAAACGGTCGTATGGCCTTATCTTTGTCGACTACGCTAATCATAGAGTAAAGATAGTATGCCACACAGAGAGTGTATGATCAGTTACACAGTGTAGTTACAGGGCTGGGAATAACTGAGCGGGTGACACTGTTAGACCCCATGTAGACATGAGTTGGCAGACGTGATACCCTTCATGAGCCTGTCAAGCAGACAACTTGAAGATACTGATCTAGAGATAAGGGAACAAAATGGCTACTTCTTACGAGGGTCACACCGCTGTTACTGATCTTTTCAATCTCATGGAGACTCACATCTCTCAGTACAAAGAGATTGACGGTAAGTTGGCGGCTGCTGACGGTGACCGTGAAAGTGCTGTTAAAGCTTGGATGGAGACAGCAGATGATGCCGCTGCTGCAAAGCTTCGCACTGCTATCGAGAATGCTACGGAGAAGCTTCGCGCTCTGGCCGAAAAGAATGTGGAAGAGTTGACTCTTTCTGATGAAGAGAAGGCAACTCTTGAAACCACTCGCGATGCTCACCGTGAAAAGATTCGTAACGGTCGCACTACTGTTCTCAAGGTTGCTAAGCTTCTCGACGCTGACATGAAAGATGTTGAGAAGGCTCTTGAGGAGTTGGGTGATCCTACTCGCGGTGCTTCTCGTCCGGGTGCTGGAAAGACTGGTAGCTCTCTTCCGCGTGTAAGTGTTACCAGCCGTGTCTATGGCGGTAATCTTAAGGAGGAAGGTGAAGTGTTCGAAACTTTCTCCGCTCTCTCTAAGGCTATCAACATGGAGCCTAAAGATATTCAGCTTGCTTTCGCCGAAGCTGCCAATGTCAAGCACGAAGACATTTCCACTGTTGACCGTGACATCTCTTTTACTGTGAAGCCTCACCCGGATGGTGCGGAGTACATGATTGAGACGACTCCTAAGTCTCGTAAGCCTCGCAACTCTTCCAAGGTGGAGGCAAAGAGTGAAGAGACTCCCGTTCAGGAAGATGGGCCGTCCGACGCTCCCAACTTTGAGAATGTCGAACAGCCTGCCTGATTGATTGGGTAAAGTGGTGGACAGATAGTGTGGCAGTGTTACCCCCCGGCATTGTCATACTATCTGTCTGCTGCTTGGTTCAATCAATCCTGTCAGTATAATTGAATGGACACATAATAATGACTAAAGCTGTCCGTGAAACTGTCTTCAATCTAGAGTTTCAGATAGCGGTCTTGCAAGATAAGTTGGCCCTGCTACCTGAACTCTATACGGGCGACCGCTTGATTGTTCAGACGTCTCTGACACTCAATCAGATACATTTCTTGCGTCTTGAACGCAACAGCCTTTCTCACATGTACACTCAATCTGAGTGGAGAAATCTTCGTCGCCTTGCCTACAATCAGTACACCAATAAGGGGCTGTAATGAAACTAGCCATGCGTTCTGTTGCGTTTGTTACTGAACTCTCTATCATTCGTCTTCAGAAAAGACTTTACAATCAACACTTCTATTACGGAGAGTCCAAGCACTCTGTTTTGAAGCTGCACACTTTAGCGCGACTCCAGGATCTTCACAAAGAGCGCAAAGAGTTGCTGTCACAGATGAGTAAGGAAGAGTGGCGTTCCGCGCGTAGGCGTGCTTACCAACTCTACACCGAAGAGTCTTACTACAAGATCTGATATCTTTACTTGACAGCGGTGATACACTTCCTGTCGACTGCTAACACAAGCTCATCACTTAAAGGGATAATGATATGAGCGAGTTTGGTAATGATCTGCGTAGAGCTGCCTTTTCAGAGGTTAGTGTCATGCGTGGGTATCTTGAAACTGCCGAGTCCGCACAAGAAGCTACCTTTAATCCAGGTAATTTCTTTAGTCGGGCTCATTTCTATGTCCAGCGTTCTTTAGCGTTCTGGAAAGCTTCGCATGACTTTGACAAAGCTTACGCCGCTAAAGATGTGTCAGAGTGTGAGGCTGTTCGTTTGCAACTCAATCGAGAGTTGGCGCGTCTTCGTGGTGAATGGCTTAAAGAAATGAAAAGGGTTAACTAATAATGGAATATGACGATTATGGCAAACGTAACATTACTAATTGGCGTAAAGCTAACTATGCCCGTAGATATATGCGCCATGGTCGTATGATTGCACCCGGTCGTAAAGGTTTTCATGGAACCATTGGAAACTATAACAACTGGGGATGCCGTTGCCCGGAATGTACACAAGCTAAGTCCAACTACGATAAAGATTACAGGAATAGTAAATGACTGACTATGACGTTTCTATTCAGAACGAAAACAAAGAACGTAGAAGTACTGAGTATGGTGTGTTGTGGAATCCTGGTGCAAATGATGAGATCTGGTCTAGTTACGGACCGTTGAAAGAAACAGCAGCAAAGCTTTTGCGTATGAATAAGGTTCGATTCCCGGACGCCATTAGTATGCAACGTGAAGTTATTACTACTAAGTGGAGCCGCACTACTCCGCATGATGAAACAGCACATAAAAGCGAGTGGAACAAAGAATGAACATTAACACAAGAGTCACAGGAGACAAAGCTTTTATTGAAGTCTTTGCCATGCAAATGAATGCTGATAAAAGTGCGGGAAAGATTCTTTCTCTCACAGGTGAACTATCTAAGGTTGACGATAGTACTTTCTTATTGAGGATACTCAGTGACCAAGCAAGTTTCAGACTCCAGTGGGGAATTTATCTTTCAGGAGATACTAGAACGTATACCTGTATCGACGAAGCAGGAGATATTGTTAAAAGAGAATGGTTCCGAATCTATGGACGAATCAATGAAAGTATCTTGGCCAGAAAGAACACCGCCGCTTAGTGAGTGGTATGAAAATACGGCTAAAGAACAATTAAAGTTATGCGGTAAGTATCTCTATCAAGCCAATGCTGCCCTTGCTGATGACTTGCCAGATTCTTACTATCAATCATGGCGTATGAGTGCAAAGATTGCTGTACTCAATGCTACCTACTCATTCAAAATGGCACGAGAGTGGCGGATGAGAGAAAATGGGCAGCAAATGGTTAGTATACAAAATAAAAAGTAAGTGGATAGCCCATAAGCTTCTTGGACTTTATTATGAATTTGATTCATGGGAAGAAGCTTATATGTTTGCTTACATTGGTAACCCGAAACTTTGGGAACACATAATAAATCGGGTGGCATAAATGGCATGTTTACATAGAGGTATTGTCTGGTCTAAGGTAATGTCCGATGAAAAACCTATTTATCGGACACATATATGGGAAGGAGTTTATGATACAACTTATGATAGATTCTCCCACAAAAAGTGTATGACTTGCGGCAAAGAATGGCACTTCATGATTGATCCGCCGTCGGTGGGACCATGTACCCCGGTGTAGTATGGTCACAAGTAATGTCAAAAGAAAATCCAGATAGAGAACATGTGTGGGAGAATTGTTACGACGCTAAATATGAAAAGCTCATAGGCTATAGATGTTATGTTTGTAAAGAATTCCAAACATGTGATTGGACAGAGTTAGTATATAAAGGTTGTAAGGTATAGAAAGAGGAATGTAATGAGTGCAGCAACAAAAGCCAAAGACAAGTCCATGGCTTCTTACCTCAAGGAGAGAAAAGTTAAGCGTACGACAGGCACACACTGTCCGTTCAGTTGTGGACGTCCCATCTCTATTGAAGGCTCACAGTCACTGCTTACGCACATGATGAACTGTAAGGGCAGAGCGAAGACCACCCGTGGAACGAGAGTCACACGGTAATGGTACTCTTGGACTGCACTTAGTTTTCAGGTTGGGTGACTACTAATACTAGCCACCCTTCCTGTCGACTAAGCTAAGGATAATAATGAAAGTTCCTAATACTAGTAGAAAAGACAGTCAAGCCAAACAGTTACGCAATAGAGTAATGAAAGATGGTAGATGGTTTAATCCTAATGCTAAACATGGTACTAAAAATGGATATAACTACTACGGCTGTCAGTGCGAAGAATGTACTAAAGCTGCTAGTGATAATAGATTAAAACGTTTGCAGCAAAATAGGAAACAACGATGAAACTAACTATGTTAGATAGAGAGATTCTTACTTTCCTTAGAAAACAAACACGTATTTTATCTGTAGAAGAAATTGCAGATAAAATGGATAGATCTATTATTACTGTAGGCCGTAGACTCACTGTTCTTTTTAATGAAAATAAGCTTAAGCGTTGGCCAGGTAAAGGTCACTCTTATCTTTATGCTCATCCTGAATCTAAAGTAAAAAATCCTCACCTAACTCGTCGTAGTCGTAAAAAGATTCCTGATCTTAAAGCACCTAAAGAAGAACGTCGACCGGTAACGGGCGACTCTATGTACAACCTTCTTAAGTCGTGGGCGGAAAAAGAGTGGACACCTAAAGTCTCTAAAGATGCACCACTCTTACCACAATCCATTGCGCGCTTGTATGAGTTAGCAGTTGAACAGTCCTATGGTTCTGTTATTCCTGTTAAAGATTTAGAATATTTAGAAGGTCAAGTTAAAATTCTCATGGAAAGTGCACTGTCTTTGTATATTACAGTTGCATCTATCTATGAAACACGAGAACTATGGGACCCTCAAAAATTTGCTACTTTTCTATTGCAAGAGTATGCAGATGTAGATGATATTAAAACATATGCTGCTAGTATGAAAAAGTTAAACAAATGAACATACCTGTGTGGGGATTGATACTTCTAATTAGTCTATACACAGTAGGGTTATATTTAGTTACTGTAGGTACTGTACAGTGGAGACTCGAAAAGAAAATGAAAAAAGCTTATGAAGCAAGAAAGAGAAAGGAAGAATTAAGAAAAAATGAAATTGAATTACTAGAGCAGTGGTATAAAGAGGAATTTTAATTAGTTGACATGATCAGTGAGCCTGTGCTATACTGGCCCTGCACGAAATAATTTGTACAAACTAAAAATCTAAGGTGCAAAATAATAATGATTATTCTAGATAAGAGTAGAGTGATCCGGAACGAAACAAAATCTTCCCCTCTAAAGATCGGTAGATATCTCTTCCCAATTCCGGATAGAAACCCGTGATATATGTTTTCTGAATTCAGATTCTTCCCTGGTGATAAAGTTATTAATGTAGAACCACACCGCGATGAGCAAGGTTTCTTGGTACATCTTAACCAAGTGGGTGAGGTTCAAGTAGTTAATGAACTTGAAGCCAAATCTGTTACCGTTTTGTGGTCGAATGACCTTACTACTACTGTTAGTGTGGTATCTATCACACCGTATCAACGCCTTTCATCTCTAAGTTAGGTGACTTTCATGGATCTGAGCAATTTTCACCCGACAGAAATCGTCCAACTCCCTGCTATTGTTAAGTCGGGTATAGTTGATTTGCTCAGTCCCGAACTACTTAAATTGGATGACACTACTCTTAAGCAAATCGCACATCTTAAAGGTGGCGAACTGGCCTATATCAAGATGAGAGCTACTTATACTGGACTTGACCCTAAAGACCAGATTTGTATGCACAAAGATTGCTATAGGCCAGTTGCTAAAGGTACTGATTATTGTACAGATCATCCCCATTGATACTATGTAGTTTTTGGGACTTTTAAGTGTTACTACAATATTTAATAATCACAGAGGGACTTAATACTAATGGTTGATAAAGAGTCGCTCGTTGTAAGAATGAAAGCTCTAGAGAAGTCTGTTGATGAAAAGCGTAATCGACAGGCTAAAGTGCGAATCGAAAAAGAACTTGCCCGTAAAAAGAAAGAACAAATTAAAGCTGTCCTTGAAAAAATTGAGAAGGAGTTCGCTGAAGCTAACGCCGCATACAAACTTAATAACTCAGAAGATGCTGACCTATCTTTCATGCTACGGCATGATGAAGAAGAGTTAGCCGCACTTAAGCGTGAGTTTAATCGGCAAAAAGATAAAGAAAAGATTGATGCCGAGTATCTTGCCATGGTTGAAGCATTCCGACTTAAGTGTTTGGATGCACCGTGGAGGCAAGAAAACCGCAATGATGGCATGGGTGCGCTAAGCTATCAAATTGAAGGGGCTATCCACCTAGCTGTTGCTGGTCAATCTATTCTGGGTGATAAACGCGGGCTTGGTAAGACTTTGACTAGTCTTATTTGGATGGATTTCCTTGGTCTGCGCAAAATTATTGTTATCTCTCCCAGCGATACTATGGATAACTATATCCGTGAGGTTAAACGCTGGTCCCCACACCGCACACCTATTAAGCTTGGTAAGATGCTTAAAGGTGAACGTGACTTTCTGTTGAGTGCTATTAAAGGCACTCCAGAATATGTTCTAGTTCTTAACTATGAAGCATGGCGTCGTGATCCCCAACTGATCACAGACATTATTAATCTCAAAGCTGATTCTCTCATCATGGATGAAGCGCACCATGGTAAAACCCTGTCGACTAATATCGCTAAGGGTTTGCAATCTATTCGATTTGGATTGAATGATTGTCCGTCGTGTAGTTCATCTGAAATTAAGCTTATTGATGATAAAGATGATTTTGCTAAGTGTCTTATCTGTGGAGAATCTGGTTTCATAACAGATTTTTGTTCTATTAAGTATGTCTTGCCTATGACCGGTACTCCTATCATTAATAAGCCTCAAGAACTTTACCCTCAACTTAGAATGATTGATCCGGCTAACTTTTCTGACGAACATGATTTCTTGCGTGACTTTTGTATGCAAAGAAATAATCGTCGTTGGACATGGATGCCGGGTGGAGAAAGAAAAGTTGTTGAAAAGATTAAGCATCGATTCTTGGCAAGGAATCGTGAAACAGCGGGTGTGATTATTCCTCCTGCTACTCCTATTCTTCACTCTATTCCCCGTGAAGAAATGATTGAAAAATATCCGAAACAGTTTCACGCATATGAACAAGTTAGAAAGTATGCGCAGCTTGTCTTAGATCCTGACAAACAAATTGCTATGTCTATGCCTGTTTATCTAACTGTTCTTCTTAGGCTTAGGCAAGTTTTGACGTGGCCTGCTGCAATTGAATTGAAGGCTCCCAATCCTGACACAGGGGAGTCTATGGTTATTGGTAAACTAGATGTTCATGAATCTATTAAGTTGGATAAAGCACATGAACTCATGGAAGAAATTATTGAAGAAGGGGAAAGAGTTGTTCTCTTTTCTCAATTCAAAGCTCCCCTTGAAGTATTACAGAAAAGACTGGGACCTAGGGTCGCAATCTATAACGGCGATACAACAGACTATATTAAACAAGAAATTCAGTTGGACTTTGACCCGAAGACAGTACCGGAAAAGCCAAAGTACGATGCTGTTCTCTGTAACTATAAAGCAGCGGGCGAAGGACTTAACTTTAACTCTGCATCGCAGATGATTATTCTTGATGAAGAATGGTCACCCGCAAGAATGCAGCAAGCTTATGGTCGTATTGATAGGCTTGGACAAACTCGTGAGACTACTATCCACACTATCCGAGTTGAAAAGACTGTAGATGATTGGATGGCTAAGCTTATTGAAGAAAAGCTAGACATGACTGGTAAATATGAAGCTCAACAACAGTTGTGGCAGGCGGCATACGAAGCAATTCGTACAGGTGAAATGTAATGAATCATTATGCGATTGCTGGTGTAGTGGTATTAAATATGAGAATGCTTATTAAACGGCACATATCTGAATTTAATACTACACAGACAGTACTTGCAGAAGAGATGCGTATTAATCCTAGTATTTTGAGTAGATATCTTAGAGGGGGAGAGGTGCAAACAGATACTATGCTAAAAATAATTACTTGGTTTGCTATTAATAATAAGGTTAATCCTAATGTTTATTGAAATATATAGTATAGGTATTCTTACAGTTCTTATTAGAGATTTACTTGTAATACTAGGAAGTCCTAAAGAAACAGGAGAAGTATTAAACTCTGGAAAAAATCAAGTAGCTAAAGTTATTAGTGAAAATAAAGCTAAATGGGCTGTAGTTCTAACATTTATTTTCTTTACTTGTATTGTCGCACTCTTTTGGCCTATTACTATTACTCACTCTATTTATAATTGGTTTAAGAAGCGTAAAAAGGATGTTAAAGAACCAATAGAGTGACAAAGTTTGACTAGTCAGGCAAAATGTGTATGATCATCGTATGGAGTCTAAAAGATGGACACAACCTAATCCCCGTCCAATAAAAACACCTGTGTCTCCTCCTAAGCCTGTTTCACCCAAACCGCCGACACCGCCTAAGCCTTCTGGATCATAAGTTGCACTACCAATAGGCGGATGCTAAACTTGCTACTAGGACAACGGTCCGAAGAGTTCCGGACAACGCTAGAGGTTCTGGTAGCAGACCATTCAAAGTCGTTTTTGACAGGACCGGCAGAGAATCGAGTCTCCCGCTCTAGCGTTGTCCGGACAAGGTTTGATCAAAATGTGTGATTTCTGTGGTGCTGACCACAAGACTCCTTCTTCTGAAGACATTATCAATGTCTTAAAGGCTGTTCTTAATGTTAGTGATGAAGAAGATGTTCAAGTTGAAAAGCTTTCTTTTGAAGGCGTAATTAAAATCTTTATGGGTTCTAGTCGTAGCATTGCTCAGTTGGCAGAAACTGCCTATGAAGCTTCTATGGATGAAGAAATGACTGAACTTTCTTTTTACTTTAATACTCTAAAATCTATGCAAGCTATTAAGAAAATGTTTAACTATAATATTGCTATGGTTGAAGAGAAAGTAAGGGAGCTTGCTAAAGAAACTAAAGAAGCTAAAGAACCTGAAAGTAAAGAAGAGCCTGTTCTGAAAGAAGAGAGTTAGTCATGTCTTGCCTTCCGTGTGCTCGAAACTTTCATGAAGAGTGTGTAGAGAACACGGACCGGGAGTGGCCCTGTTGCTGTAGAACTGAAGAAGAGAAAGATACACCTATCTTTTCTGAAATAGTGGCAGGGCCGCCCTCGGAGGCAAAGAAAAAATTAGGTAGACCTCCTAAGCCTGGTGATGAGATTAGTGTTTCGGCTGGAAGAAAGAGAGCAGCTGAACTCTATGGTAATCAGATGGGTAATAATTGGCCCTGTGAATGGCGACTCATGGTTAATTGTGGGGGAGGGGCTAAACCTATTGCCGGATGTGTCGGAGGTATACGAGAACACATCCACCATGGTCCTGTCAAAGACACATGGCGTAATGAGCGAACAAATATTAGCCTCATTTGTACGCAGTGCCACAATAGATGGCACGCAGCAAACGATACTATCTATGATAAAGAGGCTAATGAAAAGATCGGAAGAGCACACGTCTGAACTCCAGTCACGCCAATATCTCG
>AR_comb_assmDRAFT_10066656_pt1 | contig 46855 bp, 33 predicted proteins | sample ArasoioldDNA_FD_10543 | JGI IMG/M metagenome (IMG submission 10543) | reverse complement strand
GTCGAAGTTACGCCCGTAATGGTTACCAAATTACGAAAGGACGATATCGTCTTAGCCAAGACGAATCATGGTTTCCGGCTTCATCGGATTGTGCTGGTTGATCGGACGATGGATCGTTTCATCACGAAAGGCGACTGCGGCCAGGAAGACGATCCGCCCTTGAAGGGAAACCAGATACTCGGCCTTGCTCAAAGCAAGGCAGTGCGGGTAGGACGGAACATCGTGCAGGCTAGGTTCAGAGGCGTGGGAGGCTGGATGCTGCGCTCGGCGGCGTGGGTGCAGTATGTCTCCGGCAAGTGGCTGGCGAGGGCTGGCGCAACATCGTCCGTTTCTATTCTTTGTCTTTTTCTGATTCTTTTCGCGGTCTCACTGCACGCGCAGGTCGCAGTGGACTCGACAACTTCAAACTCCGCAACGCTCGCTGGCGCCGGAAGTCCAACCCTCACGATCGCGCACACTACGGCCGGCACGAATCGACTGATGCTGGTCGGGGTGTCCATCAATATTACGAACTCGAGCGCGACTACTGTCACGGGCGTGACATGGAACGCAACACCACTAAGTCTGGTCGGTGCGCACAACGATGCGGGTCTGACTCGGCGCGTCGAAATATGGTCGTTGCTCGCACCAGCCACCGGTGCGGGAACTGTCACAGTCACCGTAAACATTCCGTCGGCGGTAAACGAAGGTGTGGTGGCGGGCGTTACCACGTTCACCGGCGTGGACCAGACGGTTCCGTTGGGGACGTTTATTTCTGACGATGGCGCGGGGGACACGTCGTCGCAACTCGATGTGCCCAGCGTGATCAATGGCATGATCCTCGACACGCTGGCGACCGGAGGAAACCGGACTGTTAATGTCCCGAACCCTCAACTCTCGCAGTGGAATGACAACAGTTCCGGATCAAATAACCCTGGCATGCGAGGCGTGGGGACAAGCCGCACAGGAGCGCCGAGCGTGCCGATCTCGGAGACTTTCAGCGGCACATCGAATTGGTCGCTGGGCGCCATATCGATCAACCCGAGTACGGCGGATATCGGAGTCTCCACCAACGTTAGCGCCGTGGCGCTTGGGCAGAACTCGACGTACAACATCACGATCAGGAATAACGGTCCGTCGGCGGCGAACAGTGTGACTCTGGCGGATACGTACAATGCAACCAATCTTTCGTTGGTGGGATATGTTCCCAGCGCGGGGACAACGTGCACGAATACGGCCACGACCATCAACTGCACATTGCCCACGCCATTTGTGAGCGGCGCGACGGCGACGGTAGCCGTGACGGTTTCAACAAGTGCGCCGGGATTCTATCCCAACACTGCGACAATTACCGATTCCGGCACGCCTCCCGATCCAAATACGGGCAACAACACTTACGTTTCTTTGGCGCCGGTCGTAAGCGTGGTCTGTTCGAACGCAGTGCTGAGTGCCGGTGGAACGCTTAGCGGCGTATTGAACACATATTTTCCCGGAACGGCGAGCGTGACTGCGGGAGCTACATCGATCCCGATCGGAGCGAGTCGAGGTGCGGGCGGCACGATCGCAAACGGAAGCTTGTTGCTCGTGATGCAGATGCAGGACGCGACCATCAACACTTCCAACAGCGTCGCGTACGGCAACGGCAGCACTGGCAGCGGGTTCACGGCGATCAACAATGCGGGCAACTATGAATACGTGCGCGCTACAGGCCCGGTGAGCGGAGGATCGGTGCCGATTGCCGGGGCGGGCGCCGGTGGAGGACTCGTCTTCGGGTATACAGCTTCTGCCTGGTCTGCGACCAAGGGAGCGAGCACCTATCAAGTGGTTCTCGTACCGCAATACATTTCTGCGACGCTGGGCGCGGCGACGGCCGCTGCATGGAATGGTTCGACTGGCGGCATTCTGGCGCTCGATATCGCAGGGCAGCTCGACTTGGGTGGCGCTACGGCTTCTGTAGATGGCCTCGGATTCCGAGGGGGCGCTGGAATGCAATTCAACGGCGGTGTAGGTGGCGCGAATACCGACTATCGCGTGGCCGGACCTGCGACATATGGCGGCACAGTTCAGAACGGAGTGGACGCTCCCAAAGGCGAGGGCGTAGCCGGGACACCCAAGTGGGTTGAATCCGGCGGCACGTACTTGTTGTCGGGAACCAGCTACCCAAGTGGCACGGCAGGCACCGACGGGAGTTTTGCACATGGGGCTCCGGCGAACGGCGGCGGAGGCGGAACGGATGGAAATCCGCCTGCGAACGATCAAAACGCCGGCGGCGGCGGTGGCGCGAACGGCGGGTCGGGAGGATTTGGTGGAGATTCCTGGAATACGAATGTGAGTTCCGGCGGTGAAGGAGGCTCTCCGTTCCCGGCAACGATTGACCGGGTTGCGCTGGGCGGTGGTGGTGGCGGCGGATCCCGCAACAACTCCGATGGAGACAATCAGGCGAGTAGTGGAGCGGCCGGAGGCGGGATCATCTTTATTCGCGCTAACAGCTTCACCGGAACAGGGACGCTGACGGCCAACGGTGCCGCTGCTTATGACGGAACCGCGAATGACGCCGGCGGCGGAGGTGGGGCAGGCGGAAGCATCATTATTTTGGCCAGGAATGGCGGAGAAAGTGGCTTAACCCTGCAAGCCAATGGCGGCGGTGGCGGCGATGCATGGGATTCGCAAGCCTACAGTTTGGCGGAACGTCACGGGCCTGGAGGTGGAGGTGGTGGAGGAGTCGTTTACGTCTCGGGTGCAGCGGCTAGCATCAGCGTTGCCGGGGGTGCGAATGGAACGACTCTAAACCCGGGCGTAGCTTATGGGGCGACCCCGGGATCATCGGGGACGAGCGCAACAAATGCGACGCTGGGGCAAGTTACGGGAATTCAGTCTGCATCCCTTTGCGCACCAGATTTGACGCTCAGCAAGAGTCACGTGGGGAGCTTCACGCGAGGGGCGAGCGCCAGCTACACGATTCCTGTCACGAACGTGAGCACCTTGGGTGCGACGAGTGGCGTCGTCACTCTTAACGACACGCTGCCTATCGGTATGACGCCGAATAGTGCGAGCGGAACCGGCTGGACGTGCTCGGTAACGGGGCAGACCGTGAGTTGCACGCGTGCAGACTCACTCGGCGTCGGAGCCAGCTATCCCGCGGTCACGGTGAATGGGACTGTCCTGCAATCGGCTCCAGCGACGGTGACCAATAGTGCGGTGATCGGCGGGGGAGGCAATGCCAACCTCTTGAATGACGTGGCGACCGATGTTGCCAGCGTCATTTCCAGCGCCGATATGTCGGTTACAGACTCTGGATCTCCGAATCCAGTCGCGACCAACGGAAATGTTACCTATACGCAAGTGGTCACCAACAGCGGCCCAAGCGCGGCTGACAACGCGACCCTTGTCGCGCCCGTGCCAAACAGTACGACGTTCGTATCGATGACGGCGCCGGCAGGATGGACGTGTTTTACGCCGGGTACCGGGGGCACCGGCAATGTTGTGTGTACGAATTCCAATATGCCTGGATCCTCCTCAGGCACGTTCACTTTGGTCGTGAAAGTGGCAACTGGCACGACGAATGGAACCGTGATCACAGACAGCGTCACGGTCAACTCTTCGGTCAGTGATCCGGTCTCATCGAACAACACCGCCACAACGACGACGATTGTTGGAACGAGCGGACCCAACCTGTCTGTGACCAATGTTGCGTCTCCGAATCCAGTGCAGGCAAACACCAACATCACCTACACGCAGGTTGTAACCAATACCGGGTCGTCAGCGATCACGAACGGAACATTCACCGAAGCCACGCCTGCTAACACGACGTTCGTATCGATTACGCCACCGGCGGGATGGACGTGTACCGGTTTCCCAGCAAGTCCCTGTACAAACCCCAGCGTGGGCGCTGGAACGTCAGGAACGTTCTCCGTTGTTTATCACGTGATCGCGGGAACCGCGGCGGGCACGGTAGTTTCCGACACCGCGACGGTGAACGCGACGAACCAGTCTTTCGGAGCGAATTCAGCGACAGCCACGGATGTAGTTACGCTCGCTACTCAGGCGGATGTGGCCTTGAGTACTGCGGCGACTCCGATGACGGTCTATGCCGGCAACGGGATTACTTATACGCAGACGGTGACCAACAATGGGCCGGCGACAGCCAATGGAGTCACATTCACGGAAGGCACGCCGACAGGGACGACATTCCGATCGGTTCTGGCACCTGCGGGATGGTCCTGCGTGACGCCAGCGGTGGGAGGCACGGGAACGATCACGTGTACGGACGCGTCAAGCTTCCCGAACGGATCGGTGGCTGACATCGTTGTGGATCTCAATGTTCCTGCGGCTGTGGCGATCGGCACGATTACTGCGACGTCCTCCGTCTCGGCAGTGACTTCCGATTCCAATAGTGCCAACAACACCACCACGACCACGACCACCGTGAATGTGGCCTGCGATTTGTCGGTATCGAATAGCGGCAGCCCAAGTCCGGTTCTCGCAGGGAACACGATTACTTACACACAAGTTGTCACCAACCTCGGTCCGAGCAATTGCAGCACGGCGACGCTTACTGAGCCCACTCCTGCGAATACCACGTTTGTTTCAGTTGCGGCAGTGACCACCGGAGGAGGGACCTGGACTTGCCCGAATACCGCTCCAGTCGCATGCGCGAACCCCGGTGTAGTGCCGGGATCGACTGGCACAATCACTGCCGTTTATAGAGTCATTGCGGGCACGACGGCCGGGACCATTATCAGCGACACCGTCACGGTGGGAACGACGACGCGCGATACGGGCTCCACGAATAATTCGGCAACAGTGAATATCGCGGTTACGTCAGGCACACAAGCGGATCTTTCAGTAACGAATACCGGCAGCCCCAACCCCGTTACGGCGGGGAACAACATTACTTATACGCAGAGCGTGACCAACGGGGGACCGGCTACTGCCAATGCGCCAGTCTTTACAGAGACCCTTCCTGCGAATACAACCGCAGTGTCGTTGACCGGACCTGGCGGATGGACCTGCGTTCTGGCGACGCGGACTTGTACGGCTACGGCGGCAATGGCGTCGGGCGCAACCGCCAACTTCACCTTCGTCGTACAGGTCAATGCAAACGTGGCATCGGGATCGACAATTACACAAACGGATTCGGTGACGTCTACGACGGGCGATTCCAACGCCGGGAATAACAGTGCGACAGTCAATATTCTGGTTGGCGATACGTCGGACCTTTCGGTTACGAATACGCCGAACCCGGTTCCGGTAATTGCCGGCGCCAATATTACTTATACGCAAGTGGTGACCAACAACGGGCCGAGCACGGCTACCAGCGTAACGCTGACGGAAAACCTGCCGGCGAATACCAGTGTAGTTTCTTTGAGCGGTACGGCCGGATGGACCTGCGTACCGGCAACGCGGACGTGCACCAATCCGAGCCTCGCGCCAAGCACTTCGGGGACGATCACGTACGTGCTGACCGTGACTGCTGGCACCGCCGCAGGAACCGCTATTAATGAGACGGCGAGTGTGACGTCGGCGATCACCGATTCCAATTCCGCGAACAACAGCGCGACAGCAGCGGATGTGGTTGCTCTGGCAACGCAGGCGGACCTGGTTGTCACGAATAGCGCTGCCCCGAGTTCTGTTGCCGCGGGCAGCAACGTCACCTATACACAAACGGTCACCAACAAAGGCCCTGCGGCGGGAACTGGCGTAAGCATTACTCAGACCACGCCGCCGAATACGAACTTCCAGTCGATTACGCCACCCGCGGGCTGGACCTGCGGAACTGTCCCACCAGTCGGAGGAACGGGAACGATCACCTGCACGCTAACGGGCACTCAGGCGGTGAACAACACGGCCAGCTTCACTTTGGTACTGCAGGTCAATTCGGGGACGCCATCAGGTACGAACATTACGGACACGGTGACCGCTAATGCCACCAACATTGTTCCCAGCATCACGACGAATACGGCGAGCGCTACGGTAGTTGTGGCCAATGCGAACAGCGCAGACGTCGCGATCGTCAAAACGGCGACGCCCAACCCCGTTACGCAGGGTACGCCACTTACGTATTCATTAGCTGTCACGAACAACGGTCCGGCATCGGCGACGAATGTTACGGCTACGGATACATTGCCGTCGAGCGTTACGTATCTGTCGTCTACTTCTACGCAAGGGTCGTGCTCGGAGGCGGGAGGAACGGTTACCTGCTTGCTGGGGACGATGGCGAATGCAGGCACGGCGACCGTCACGATTCTTACGATTCCGCAGCAGCCTGGCATCATCTCAAATACCGCGACAATCGTGGCGGATCAGACGGATTCCAATCTAGCGAATAACTCGTCGACGCAAAACGAAACCGTCACCGCACCGACTCGAGTGAGCCTGCAGTCTTTCTCAGCACACTACGGAACCGACAAGAACGGCGCCAACCGCGTGGTGCTGACCTGGAAGACGAGCGGCGAGGCACACAATCTTGGATTCAACGTGTATCGCGAACAGAACGGGAACCGCGTACGGATGAATTCTTCGGTGATTGCCGGTTCGGCGCTTCTGATGAGTGGCGCTCTGCCGAAGCATGCTGGCCGACGATATGCCTGGATCGATCCAGCAGCTGGAGTAGCAGGGAGTTCGTACTGGCTGGAAGACATCGACGTGAACGGAACACGCACCATGCACGGGCCTGTTTCGGTGACGGGAACACAGCTAGGAAGCGACGCGCCTGTAGCGGAAACGCGCATGATGAGCCAGTTGAGCCAGACACAACCGCCAGCTGCGGCAGAACAGGCAAGTCACACGCTGGAGTGGATGCCCTCGGCGGGCACTCCGACAGCCGGACAGATTCAGAAGCAGTTCGAATTGGCGGCGCATCCGGCGGTCAAGATCTTCGTTCGCCGCGAAGGATGGTATCGGGTCGGTCAGGCGGAATTGGTGAAGGCCGGCCTTGATCCGAATGTGGATCCGGCAATGCTCCATTTGTACGCTGAGGGAATCGAGCAACCGATCAAGATCATAGGCGCAGCGGCCGGCCCGGGCGGATTTGGACCGCAGGCGTCGATCAACTTCTACGGAACGGGAATTGATACGGCATTCTCGGGAACGCGCGTGTACTGGCTCACGCAAGGAGAGGCGCGTGGCGCGCGGATTCGGCAATTGCCACCGTCGGGAGGATCGAATCAGGCTCCGGAGAGCTATTCGGCAACTGTCGAACTGCGGCAACAGACCATTTACTTTGCGGCGTTAATTAATTCGAACGACGATAACTTCTTTGGCGCGCTGGTTTCGCCAACTCCAGTCGATCAGCTAGTGGAAGTGCCACATTACGACGCGAATTCTGGTGAGACCGCTCAATTGGAAGTTTCGCTACAGGGAGTCATCATCGGATTCCCGCACGATGTCACGGTGGCCTTGAACGGAACAACAATCGGCGATGTGGTATTTACCGGGCAAGACACAGGAATCCTGACGGTCGAAATTCCTACGGGAGTGCTGCAGTCCTGGAGCAACACCGTTACGTTGACTGCGCAAAATGGCGATTACGACACGAGCCTCGTTGAGTACATCCGGATCACGTACCCGCACCGGTATGTGGCGGATTCCAATCGGTTGAAGTTCACGGCACGAGGTGGGGACGGAATTACGGTGGGCAATTTCACGAGTGCTCCTATGGTGGTTGATATCACCGACCCGAATCGTCCAGTGCAGTTGACGCCGAGAGTGCGCAGTAACGGGGACAAGTACGAGATCGGGTTCCAGGTGCCCTTCACGTCGACGAATAGTTCCAGGCAGGAACATACACTGCTGGCAGTGGGAGACGATCGTGTTGCCACTCCGCCTAGCGTTGCGCCAAATCATCCGTCGCATTGGCATAGTGTGCAGCAAGGGGCGGATATCGTCATGGTCACGCACGGCGAATTCGCCGGAGCGCTTGCACCACTGGTGAGGGTACATCAGGCGCAAGGCCAGACTTCTGCTGTTATTCCAGTCACTGATTTGTACGATGAATTCAACTTCGGAGAGCGCAGCCCATTTGCCATTAGGCGGTTCCTGCAGACCGCAAAGCAGAACTGGAAGACACCACCCTCATATCTGCTGCTCAACGGGAGAGCGTCGCTCGATCCGAGAAATTATCTTGGCATGGGCAATCTGGACCTCATCCCAACGCGGATTGTGCCGACTGCCAGCCTGATGACAGCGTCGGATGACTGGTTCTCAGATTTCAGTAATAGCGGCCAGCCGACCATCGCAACCGGACGCTTGCCAGTAAGCACGGTTGATGAAGCCACGACCGTAATCGGCAAGATTTCGACCTACGAAGGGCAGTCGACCAACGGAAACTGGACCTCGAACGCTTTGTTTGTGGCGGACAAAGACGATACTGAGAGCTTTACGCAAGACGCGCAGACAGTGCAGAGCCGATTGCCAGCGACGGTGCTGGTGACGGATGTGTTCGTTGACACGGTCGGTACAACAGCAGCGCGCAGCAACATCACGAACGCCATAAACTCGGGTCAGTTACTGGTGAACTACATCGGGCATGGGTCCGAAGAACAGTGGGCCGGCAACGACATCTTCGATACGAACACGGTGAGTTCGTTGACCAACGGATCACAGCTGCCGGTGTTCCTGATCATGAACTGCCTGAATGGATTCTTCCAGGACGTTTACTCGGAGCCGTTGGGCGTCACGCTGATGCTGGCGTCGAATGGCGGCGCCGTCGCAGTTGTGTCGTCGAGCGGACTCAATCAGCCGCAGCCGCAAACTAACCTGAATGCCATGGTCGTACACAATGCGTTCGCCGGGAAGAGGCAGACATTGGGCGACGCTCTTGTGAAGGCGAAGTCTCACATCGCCGATCCCGACGTCCGCCGCACCTTTATTCTGTTCGGCGATCCTGCAATGCAGATCAAGCCCCCTGCAAACGCATCGCGCCCCTGAAGCCGCGACCTGGGACGGACTTTCAGCAGACCCTACGAAGCTGCTGTTGCCGTCGCTGGCAGACCAGCGGTCTGCCGCAACGGTTCGGTCAGCGCTCGCATTACTTTGCCAAAACCGCCGAAGTCGAGCGACTGCGGACCATCCGAAAGAGCGCGCTCGGGGCAGGGATGTACCTCGATGATCAAGCCGTCTGCGCCCACGGCCACTGCCGCCCGCGAGACCGCCGCAATCAGGCTCTGTTTGCCGGTTCCGTGCGAAGGATCGGCGATTACCGGCAAGTGGGAGAGATCGCGCGCAAGGGCAATCGCTGCGAGGTCGATGGTGTTGCGCATCTCGGTCTCGAAGGTCTTGATCCCTCGCTCACAGAGCACAACCTGACGATTTCCACCGGCGAGCAAGTATTCTGCGGCCAGCAACCATTCCTTTACGGTGGCGGAGGGCCCACGCTTGAGCAAGATCGGCTTGTTGATGGTGGCCAGGCGGCGTAGCAGGGCGAAATTCTGCATGTTGCGAGCGCCGACTTGCAGCATGTCCACGTGCTCGCAAATGATGTCGATGTCTTCGGTGCTCATGACTTCCGTGACGACGGGAAGGCCAGTTTCCTCTTTGGCCTGACGGAGAATTTTCAAGGCTTCAATGCCGAGGCCCTGAAAATCATAAGGAGATGTGCGAGGCTTGTAGGCGCCGCCGCGCAGCATGGAGGCTCCCGCGCGCTTGACCGCATGAGCGGTGTCAAGCAATTGCTCCCGTGATTCCACAGAGCAGGGGCCAGCGATCACTACTACATCGGGACCCCCAATCGATACGCCGTCAATCTGGACAATCGAGCGCTCGGGCTTCACCTGGCGGCTCACCAGTTTGAAGGGCTGGGCGATGGCCATCACGTTGTCGACCCCAGGGGCGACCTGCAGCGCTTCGATCTCGTGTCGGCGCCCGCTGCCTACCGCGGCGACGATGGTGCGCTCGGTGCCACGGGTCACGTGGGGCTGGTAGCCGGCCTCGCGAATGCGTTCGATGACATGGTTGATTTCCTGCTCGGTAGCCTTTTCCGACATATTGACAATCATGGGACTTGTCTCCTCGTGTGAATTACGCGCAAAAAACAAAGGCCGCGATCTCGGTCGCGGCTTAGCGGTTTAAACTTGGTCTAATCAGGTGGCCGTCAGTGGCCCTTCCTTGTTCCAAGCTGCTCCGCAGCCGCTACCCGAATAAATCGGTAGTACACGGCGAAGGCCCAGCCTGGAGTAAATCGTGTCATAGAGATCGATTGAGTGAGGCGGAAGCTGATTCGCCTCGAACAGAAGCAACTGCTTACTGTAGCGAGCTGGCTACACTGGAGAATGCGTTGTTGGCATTGGACCCGATCAACCGGACCGTCCCCACAACCAGAACCAGGATTACAGCCAACATCACTGCGTATTCGGCGATATCTTGCCCCGCATCGTCGGACCATAGCCTACGAATCACTTTGGACATTTGCTCTCCTCCAGGGCCAATGTCAGTTCCGTTGAGCGAGATAGGACTGACCTGGGAACTCAGTGGAGACATGATGCACGCGCCACGCTGTGATTGTCAAATCCACGTTTGTCTTTTTTGACAATGACTTATTGCTGTGGATTGGCCGTTCCGGGCGGGGTTTGCGCAATGCTTGCACCTTGCGGGGCAATCAGATTCTGAGCGGAGTGCTGGGCGATCTGCAGGACACGGTTGGGCAGAATGCCCAGATAAAGGGTGGTCAGGATGCTGAGGGCCAAGGCAATGCCCAAGCCTATGGGAACAGGTGCAACCGGAACTTCCTTCCTCGATTCGCGCATGTACATTACGACGATGATGCGGAGGTAATAGTAGGCACCAATTGCGCTATTAACCACTCCGATAAGGGTCAGCCACACCAGATTAGCCCGCAGGGCTGCGCTGAAAACGTAGAATTTGGCGAAAAAGCCGCCAGTCATGGGGATTCCGATGAGAGATAGGAGAAATACCGTCAAAGTCGCCGCAAGGAGAGGGGAAGAACGGCCCAGCCCTTCATAGTCCTCCAGGGTGACATACTTCTCCCCGGCATTGGCGAAATGGCTCACCACCGCAAATGCGCCTACGTTCATGGCTGCATAAGCAGCGGTGTAGAACATGGCGGCCGAGATGCCGGTGACCGAGTTCTCCGGCGTGGTCATCGCGAAGGCTACGAGCAGATATCCGGCATGCGCAATCGAGGAATAGGCCAGCAATCGCTTCACATTATTCTGGACCAGAGCGCCAATGTTACCCAGGGTCATACTCAGCGCGGCCGACACCCAGAGGAACCAGAAACGTCCGGGAGCATTGATGGCAAAAACGACACGGAGCAGGACGGCGAACGCCGCAGCCTTGGGGGCTGTCGACATGAAACCGACAACCGGCGCAGGGGCTCCCTCGTAAACGTCGGGCGTCCAAACGTGGAAAGGCGCTGCTGCCACTTTGAATCCCAAGCCCACAAACATCAATGCCATGGCCAGGAAGACGAGCACTTCGGCCGGCGCAGTCTGCAGCTTCCGGGCGATGATGTCGATGTTGGTCGACCCCGTGGCGCCAAACATCAGCGCGACGCCGTAGAGGAAGAATGCCGTCGCGAACGAGCCGAGCAGGAAGTACTTCAGCGACGACTCGCTGCTGGAAGCATCATTGCGCCGGAATCCAGCCAGAATATAGGTAGATATCGATGAGATCTCGAGTCCGATAAAGATCAGGACCAGCTCTACCGCCGATACCATCAGTGACATCCCGACAGCGCCGAAGAGAATTAGCGCGTAATATTCGCCGGCACGAATCCGCTGGACAGCCATGTATTCGAACGAACTCAGGATGGTGACTGCGGCAATCGCGATGACAAGAAAGTTAAAAAAGACAGTGAAGCTATCAACGTGAATAAATGTGGAAAAGGCCAGTCCTGGCGATTTGGCCATAGACCAGGTGGCCGCCAGGCCTGCGAGCGTTCCGAAGAAGGCGATGATCCCAAGGGTCTTCTGGCTTTTTTCCTCGTCGACCAACGGTTCCAGCAGCATGATCGCAATCCCGAAGGTCGACAGGGTCAACTCCGGAAGGATGCGCACGTAATCCGAGGCTTGAGGGATGGTCTGCAAGAGGATGGCTGGCAGGATGGTCATTGTCCTACCACCTTACTGATAACTTGTGGAACTGCGGAGAGTGCAGAATGCACGGCGGGATCGATCGCTCCGAGCCAGAGGATTGGAGCAACACCCATGACCAGCACGGCCACTGCACAGGGCCAGATTGCGGCCTTCTCGAATCCCAGAAGATCAGCCATGGAATTGTTCTTGGGATTCGTAACCTTGCCGTAGAAAACGCGCTGGAACATCCATAGGAGGTAGCAGGCGCTCCAGATCACTCCGGTGGCGGCAAGGATTCCATAGATCGGCTTGTCCTGGAATGCGCCGTTCAGAACCAGAAACTCTCCGATGAATCCGTTCAGCAGCGGCAAGCCGACTGAAGCGAGCACGATAAAAAGATAGGACGTGGCATACACAGGCATGGATGTTGCGAGTCCGCCGAATTCAGAGATTTCGTAGGTGTGGCGGCGCTCATGGAGAACGCCCGCGAGCATGAAGAGCCCGCCAGTCGAGATGCCGTGCGCCAGCATGACGAACATCGCCCCGTTCAGGCCGGATTGTGTAAAGCTGAAGATCCCAAGGACCACGAATCCGAGGTGGCTGACCGACGAGTAGGCGATCAACTTCTTCATGTTGGGCTGGACCATGGCCACCAGAGCGCCATAGATGATTCCGACCAGCGCCAGAATCATGATCCAGGAAGCGTTGTTACGCGATTGCTCGGGGAACAGACCGAGGTTGAAGCGCAACATGCCATAGGTGCCCATCTTCAACAGAACGCCCGCCAGGAGCACAGAGCCGGCCGTAGGAGCTTCAACGTGTGCATCGGGCAGCCATGTGTGGAACGGAAATAATGGGACTTTTACCGCGAACGCCAGGAAAAATCCGAGGAAGAGCCACTGCGCGGCGGCAGGGAAGTTCGGCACCACACCTCGCGCAATCTGATCGCGAATGACTACAAAGTCGAAGCTTCCCGTGTGCGCGTACAGCCAGAGGATCGCAGCCAGCATGAACACCGAGGCGATCATGGTGTACATGAAGAATTTCACGGCGGCGTAAACCTTGCGCTCGTGACCGAACACGCCAATCAGCAACGCCATCGGGATCAGCGTCGCTTCCCAGAAGAAGTAGAAGAGGAAAAGATCGAGCGAAGTGAAGACGCCGATCAGAGCGGTTTCAAGAACCAGCAGGAGGATGAAGAATTCCTTCACCCGATCATGCACCGACTTCCACGAGATCAGCACGCAAAGCGGGGTGAGGAAAGTCGTTAGCACCACTAGCCACAGGGAAATGCCATCGATGGCCATGTGGTAATGGATGTTCGGGCTGGTAATCCACTCCTTCTTGATCTCAAACTGGAACCCGCCCACCGCTCGATGAAAGTGTACTGGTAGATGCAATGAGAATCCGAACGTGATCAGCGAAACCAGAAATGCAATGACGCGGATGTCGCGATCCCGCCGCGGCATGATCGTTAGCAGCAGCGCCCCCACCAGCGGAGCAAACGTCACCAGCGTCAGGATGTTGTGGTTGAGGGAGTCGATGTTCATCGCACCCCCATCCAGATCATGTAGGCGATTACAACGGCCGCACCCGCGGCGATCCAGCCAGCATAGGAGCGGAGGTTGCCCGACTGCATGTGCCGAACTTCGTCCGACACGTGACGGGCCCCGTCAGCAGTGTTGTTCACGGTGTCGTCGATTACCTTCTGGTCGATACCCTGCCACAGGACAGTCGTCGAGCCGTCGACCAAAGGCTTGACGAAGAGCTTCGCGTAGAGTTCGTCGATGTAGTACTTGTGGAGGACCGCATCATAAAAACTGCCGAGCGAGGCGGCGATTTTGGCCGGAAGCTGCGGCTTACTCACATAAAGGATCCACGCGATGACTGCTCCCGAAAGCGCCACCAGCACCGACAGTCCCATAAGCAGGAGTTCTGTGGCGTGGTTGGCTGCTTCAGAAGTGGCCTCGACCTCCGTTCCAAAAACAGGTATCAGGAAGTGTTCGAAGCGACCCCCAATCGCCACCAGACCCCCAACGATGGAGAGGAAGGCGAGGATCAACAGCGGTGCGAGCATGACTGCAGGGCTCTCATGCGGTTCGCCGTGTCCATGGGAGTCGTGGCCGTGAGCCGAATGCACCTTGCCGTGACTGTCGACCTGGGCGCCACGATACTCACCAGCGAACGTCATGAAAAGTAGGCGGAACATATAGAAGGACGTGATGAAAGCGGTTATCAGTCCGATGAGCCAGTAAATCCAGTTCGATTGGTAAGCCTTCCAGAGAATCTCGTCTTTGCTCCAGAATCCGGCAAATGGAGGAATACCCGCTATTGCGACGGTCGCGATTCCCATGGTCAGTGCGGTCCATGGAATGTAGGAACGCAGCCCACCCATCTTGCGCATATCCTGCTCGCCGCCAACAGCATGAATCACCGAGCCCGCACCCAAAAAAAGGAGTCCCTTGAAGAATGCATGCGTCATCAGGTGGAAGATTCCGGCGGAAAAAGCGCCGACGCCGCAGGCCATGAACATGTAGCCCAGTTGGGAGACTGTGGAGTAGGCGAGAACCTTCTTGATATCGGTTTGGGTGATGCCAATCGTCGCAGCAAACAGGGCAGTGATGGTCCCGATAATAGCAACGACTGTCAGAGCGATGGGCGCACGTTCGAAGATCACATGCGATCGGGCCACCATGTACACGCCCGCCGTAACCATCGTCGCGGCGTGGATCAGAGCTGAAACGGGTGTGGGACCTTCCATTGCGTCGGGAAGCCAGACGTAGAGCGGAATCTGGGCTGACTTGCCGCATGCGCCCACCATCAGAAGAATGCCGATGGCGGTGAGCAATCCAGCGCCCGCCGTTTCGGAAGCCAGCGGCTGCACTTGTGCGAAGACTGTCGTGAAGTCGAGCGACTTGAAATTCTGAATGATCAGGAAGAGTCCGATCAGAAATCCGAAGTCGCCGATGCGATTGACGATAAACGCTTTCTTGCCAGCCGACGCGGCAGAATCCTTGGTGAACCAGAATCCTATCAAGAGATATGACGCGAGGCCGACTCCCTCCCATCCGATAAACATCAGCAGATAGTTGTTGGCCAATACCAGCGTCAGCATGAAAAACATGAACAGGTTCAAGTACGTGAAGAACCGGTAATAGCTTGGGTCGTCAGACATGTAGCCGACTGAATAGATGTGGATGAGGAACCCGACACCGGTAACGACCAGCAACATCACGAGAGAGAGTTGATCGAGATGGAAGGCGAAATCGACGACGAAATCGCCGGAACGGATCCAGTGGGCCAGTCGGAAGACGTAGGGTGCGGCCTCTGAGGAGAATCCGATAGCGATCTTCAGCGCCAATAAGAAAGCCAAGCCTGGGAAAGTCAGCGCGACGGTGGTGACGGCAGTCTTAGATGATCTGCGGCCCAGGAATCCGTTGATCGCAGCTCCGGCAAGGGGCAGCGTCGGAATCAGCCAGAGATAAGGGTTCTGGGTCATAGTTTGAGCAGATTCACTTGATCGACATTCAGAGTCTCGCGCGTGCGATAGACGGCGATGATGATGGCCAGTCCTACAGCGGCTTCGGCGGCCGCCACGACCATCACGAAGAAGACGAAGACTTGTCCAGCAAGATTGTGCCAGTGGGCCGCGAACGCGACGAACGAAAGATTCACGCCGTTGAGCATCAATTCAATCGACATGAAGATCGTGATGATGTTGCGCTTGATGAGAAATCCAGTTACGCCACAGGCAAACAGGATTCCGCTCAATACGAGGTAGTACGAAAGCGGGACCATTAGTCTTTCACCTTCTGTTCGGGGCCGCCTTGGACCGTTGGCTTGCTGGCCAGCACGACCGCTCCCATAATCGCGACCAGGATCAAGATCGAAGTCACTTCAAAGGGAAGCAAGAACTCATGGAAAAGTAGTGGAGCAATCGTCTTCGGAGCACCTGCCAACGCGCCGGCCGATACAGCTTCTGTGCCGGAGTGCCGCAGCACCACCCATGCGACCAGTAGGCTGCCAATCAGCATTCCAGGAATGCCCAAGATGAAGGCTACGCGACTGCCGCCGGTTTGCTCTTCTACGCCTGCGTTGAGGAGCATGATGACAAACACAAATAGAACCATGATTGCGCCGGCATAGACGATGACTTGTACGGCCGCTACGAACTCGGCACCAAGCAGGAGGTATTCCCCGGCGAGCGCCGCCATGACGGCAATCAGGGAGAGAGCACCATTGATCGGGTGGCGCTGCACGAGCAAGTTGACCGCCCCCGCAACGGCGACGGCTCCGAACGCCAAGAACAGAATTAAGTGCACGTTAAACATGAAGGATTGATCTCGAGCTGGTCAGTGGCTACTGGCCAGTCTTGGCCACTGATCACCGACAACTGAACACTCGCTTCTCACCACGCTACAGCAATTGCTGTCGCAATCAGATTCACCAGAGCAAGCGGCAACAAGAATTTCCAACCGAATGCCATCAGTTGGTCATAGCGGAAACGCGGCAATGTGCCGCGCACCCAGATGTACAGAAAGAGAAATACGAAAACTTTGGCGCAGAACCAGAACACGGGCAGAATCGCCCGGACAATTGGAGGTCCGGCGATTGGTCCATTCCATCCACCGAAGAAAAGCAGTGTCGCGAGGCATGCGACCGTGATCATGTTGGCGTACTCGGCCATGAAGAACATGGCAAACTTCATGGCGCTGTATTCGGTGTGGTAGCCGGCGACCAGTTCCGTTTCCGCTTCCGGCAGGTCGAATGGGATTCGGTTGGTTTCCGCGTACGCCGCCATCAGATAGCAGAAGAAGCCAACGAGCTGCCCGGTGAAAATGTTCCACCGCGGAATGAATCCCCAGAAGTGCCCCTGCTGGGCCCGAACAATGTCAGTCAGGCCGAAACTGCCAGCCATGATCAGCACACCCACCAGTGACAACCCCAGGGAGATTTCGTAGCTCACCATCTGCGCACTGGCACGCAATCCGCCGAGCAAGGAATACTTGTTATTCGAAGACCATCCAGCCAGTGCAACGCCGTAAACACCGATCGAGGTCACACCCAGGATCAGAAGCAGACCTGTGTTCACATTGGTCGTGATCTGTAATGGGATTTCGTATCCAAAGATATAGACCGGATTGCCGAATGGAATGACCGAAATTGAGGTCAGAGCAAAAATGACTGCAATCAGCGGAGCTGCTAGAAAAAGCGGCCGATATACATGCGGCGGCGTCAGGTCTTCCTTGAACAGGAACTTGATTCCATCGGCGGCCGGCTGCAGCAATCCGAACGGGCCGACACGCGTAGGCCCCCATCGATTCTGCATGTGGCCGACAACTTTTCGCTCGAGCCAGACCGTATACGCCACTGCTGTAAGCAGGGCCAATAAAACAATGGCGGACTTGATTACGGAGGCGACGATGTAGACCCAGATTGGCAACGTCTCATTCATCTCTTTATTTAATGAGCAATGAGCTGTGAGCAATGAGCCGACAGGGCCCTCATCACAACTCGATAATGTGACTTGCTAACTTCAATCGGACTTCTTTTCTCAGTCTGCCGCCACTTCCGAATGTTTGACTTCGTGACTCTCCATGACAGATTTCAGGGCTCGCGAATACTGTCCCAGCGTCCCCGATGTGAATAGATTGTCATCGGCTGGTGATATCAGCGACGCGGCCGCGTTGGCGGTCGGTACTGCTCCGCCGGTCTGCGCCAACGACGTGGGCTCACTATTGCCCGCCAGCAAATTGATGCGCGAGACGTCGTATCCCGGCACGAGCCGCTGGATCTCATCGAGGATTGCCATGGGATCGAGCGGGCTCAGTTTCGGCTCCAGTCCTTGATTCTCGAGCCACACGGCATGGCGGTCGGCCTCGCCAGACTGGGCTCCACGAGATTGCCCCATGTCGGCCCGAACGCCGCCCCCGAAGGGGACAAGCTTGCGAACGTCAAAGCCCATGGCATCGGCGATACGGACGATCATTTCAAAGTCCGTCTTGGTTCCGGAAATCTCGCCTGCCTTCTTCACCAATTGAAGGTCGCCGCAGGTGTTGGTCATCGTTCCCGCCTTTTCATAGGCATTCGCGGCGGGTAGTACGACGTCTGCCATCCGAGCCGTTTCGGTGAGGAACATGTCCTGAACGACGACGAAGCTCTTCGAGAACGCAAATGGATCGACATTAAGGCGGGCAATCGGATTGGAACCGATCACGTAGAGCGCCTTCAGCTTACCGGCCTGCGCGGCACTAACCATTTCGGCAGTATGGAGCCCTGCGCTCTGAGGTAATTCCCATTCCTTATGGAATGGACCGTTACTGGTCACCGCATGATATCCCGGCAGCAGGTCGGGATAGAGACCCATATCCGATGCGCCACGGGAGTTGGAATAGTCGCCGAGGCAAACGAATTTCGCCTGCGGCAGGGCTGCGATCAGATGCTCAATGCTGCTTCCCTGAATCTCAGAACCGAAGACGACGACCAGGTTTTGCTCGGCACGCACAGCGTCGCGCAATTTTCCAAGCAATTCGGCGTCGGTGCCGCTTACACCCAAATCGTCAGGAGCAGGGCCAGAGCTTGCTAAAAAGTTAACAAATCCGGATTCGCCGTTCTCTTGACTTACCTGTGCAAAAATCGTGGCCTGACGACGCAGCTTGATCGAATTGCGGTTCACCACGTAAAGCTTCGCGCGGTGCAACCGGACATTGTTGCGGATCTGCCAGGCCAGCAACGGATGCTGCTCCGTCGGATCATTCCCGATGAGCAGGATCGCGGGCGCGATGAAAACGTCCGCCATGCTGCCGGTAGCGCTGGGTTTTCCACGCAGGGCCGCCGCGAAGGCGGGGAAGTCGGCGGTGCGGTGATGGTCGACGTTATTTGTCTTGAGCACGGTCCGCGCGAACTTCGAGAGCAAGTACGCTTCTTCGTTCGTCGTGCGGTTCGAGCCGATGACGCCGATGGCAGCCCCACCCTCTGTGTCGCGAATTCCCGCGAGAGTCTTGCCGACCAGTTCGAATGCCTCTTCCCATGTGGCGGGAGACAGTTTGCCATTCTTGCGGATAAGAGGTTGCGTGAGCCGCTCTTCGTGATTGGCAAAATCGAAGGCGTAACGGCCCTTAATGCAGAGGAAGTCCCCGTTCGAGCCGCTCTTGTCGCGATTGTCACCGCGGACAATCTCCATGCCCGCGTCGGAACGGCGGACGCCCAGAGTCGTTTTGCACCCGTCACCGCAATGCGTGCAGACGGTGCTGACATGATTCATCTCCCAAGGACGTGTCTTGTAGCGATAGGCACCGGAGGTGAGTGCGCCGACGGGGCAAATGTCGATGCACATGCCGCACTCTTCGCACTCAAGGTGATCTTCTTTATTCGGAGCGATGAGCGAACTGACGCCGCGGTTTTGTACGCCAAGCGCCCACACGTCCATGCCTTCGCCGCAGATTCGCACGCAGCGGTAGCACAGAATGCAGCGTGGCCGGTCGAAGAACACCACGGGAGACCATTGCTGTTCTTCCTTGTGGTTCTTCGCTTCCATGAACTTCGATTCGGCGGCGCCGTAGGAAAACGTCATGTCCTGCAACTCGCACTCGCCACCCGCGTCGCAGACGGGACAATCCAGAGGATGATTGCCGAGTAACATTTCAAGCATCGACTTGCGGGCCTGCTTGATCTCGTCGCTCTCGGTAAAGACGACCATGCCCTCGCTGACCACGGTTGTGCAGGCGGTCTGCAACTTGGGCATCTTCTCGACCTTTACAAGGCACATGCGGCAAGCGCCTTGCAAAGAGAGGTTGGGATAGTAGCAGAAGGATGGCACTTCGATGCCTACGCTCTTGCAGGCCTCGATGAGGAGGGTGCCCGCGGGAGCGGTGAGCTTTTTGCCGTCGACGGTTAGGTTTACATCAGCCATGCGGATTGAGTAATTGCGTAATTTGGTAATTGAGTAATTGAAAACCCTATGCTGACTGCTTCGCTGTCTGCCTCGATGCCGTCAAGATGGCCGCCAGTTCCTTTGCTTCTTTCAACAACACGACCGTCATTGCGGACTTTATGATGCCAGATTCAATTAGTAGTTCCAGCCACAGCACCGCCTCGTCCGCCTCTCGGCCACGATTGCAATCCTGGCGATGAATTCCGCCTTGGATCTTGCTCGGCATGCCGCCCGGTAGTTCGCGGCCACCGATGTTCCACATCGCAACAACTGCTTGCCCAAAACCTGTGTGTCCGTTCGGTACCGCAACGATCGGAACAAGCGAATTATCCGAAGTGCAAACGCCTTAGTTCGATCTCGCAGCTCCTCGGGCCTAGAACTCATCCCGTCACCTCAATTACTCAATTACCAAATTTCCCAATTACTCAATTTCTTCAGTGCGCCATCGCCGGAAGCTCTTCATGCGCGCTTTCTTTTTCGTACGGACATGGTTTTCCGTCGAGGTGATCTTCGAATTCTTTTCTAAATTTCTTCACAAACCCGATCGTTGGCATCGCGGCGGCGTCGCCGAGCGGACAGAAGGTTCGCCCCAGCATGTTCTCCGCCAGGTATTGCATGTTATCGATGTCCTTCTTCATGCCACCGCCGTTGTGGAACCGGATCAGCGTCTTCTTCAGCCAGTCCGTTCCCTCGCGGCACGGGATACACCAGCCACAGCTTTCGTGCTGGTAAAACTTCATGGTACGGAGCGCAAACTTCACGATGCACTGGGTGTCGTCGATTACAACGACGCCACCGGAACCCAGCATTGACCCCGCCTTGGCAACGGAATCAAAATCCATGGCGACGTCGATTTCATCCGCGGTAAGGCAGGGGCACGACGATCCGCCCGGGACCACCGCTTTGAGCTTGCGGCCATTTGGAATGCCGCCGCCCACCTCGTAGATCATCTTCTTGAGGTTGTAGCCCATCGGCAGCTCGTAAACACCGGGCTTGGCGATGTTTCCGCTCAGGCAGAAAAGCCGCGTGCCGCCATTCCTGGGCGTGCCCAGCTTTCCGTACCAATCCGCGCCGCCAAGAATAATGTGTGGAACGTTCGCCAAGGTCTCAGCATTATTAATGATGGTGGGACCACCCCATAGCCCGACCACCGCGGGGAAGGGCGGACGGATGCGGGGCACCCCGCGCTTGCCTTCGAGCGATTCCATTAGCGCAGACTCTTCGCCGACTTCGTAGGCGCCGGCTCCGCCGTGCCAATAAACGTCGAAATCCTTGCCGCTACCGAAGATATTCTTGCCAAGGAATCCCTTTGCGTAGGCGTCCTTGATCGCCTTTTGCATGATGATCGACAGATATCGATATTCGCCGCGGAGGTAGATGTATCCGCTCTTCGCGCCGATCGACAATCCAGCGATCACGACCCCTTCGATAACCGAGTGGGGATCATGCTCGAAGATCAACCGGTCCTTGCACGTCCCCGGCTCGCTCTCGTCGCCATTGCACAAGACGTATTTTGGCTTGGCCGACTGTTTGGGAACAAACGACCATTTCATCCCGGTTGAAAAACCGGCGCCGCCGCGGCCGCGCAGTCCCGAATTCTTGACCTCATTAATGATGGCGTCCGGTTCCATCGCGAGCGCCTTCTGGACGGCTTTGTAGCCGTCGAGCTCGAGGTAGCGGTCGATATTCGTCGCACCCTGGCCAAAGCGCCGGGAGACCACTTTTACCTCATCGGGATGGGAGACCAAGTCAGCCATGAGAGCGATTGTTGATTGAAGATTTCAGATTGAAATCAACTCAGGCCGATCAAAATCTGCAATCTGAAATCTACTGCGTTCCCTTCTTTTTATACTCGTCGAGAATCCTGTCCATCTTTTCCGGGGTCAGGTTCTCGTGGAAGTCGTAGTTTACTTGCGCGGCGGGAGCCCAGCTGCACGCACCGATGCACTCGACTTCTTCCAGCGTAAACATCCCGTCGGGAGTGGTCTGCTTGTGGCCGACGCCGAGCTTTTTCGCGCAGTGATGCAGAATCTCTTCTCCGCCACGAACCATGCAGCTGATGTTCGTGCAAACCTGTACGTTGAACTTTCCGCGCGGTTTAGTGGTCAGCAGGGAGTAGTAGCTGATGACGTTACGCACTTCGAGTTCGGTTAAATCGAGCCGCCCAGCGATCTCCGCGATCACTTCATCGCTCAAGTATCCAACTTCATCCTGCGCATAAAGCAGGGTCGGGACCAGCGCCGAGCGCTTGGTCGGGTAGTTCGGCACCATTTCCGCGAAGCGGGTTTCGAATTCCTCTGAGAATCGCATTTTGTAATTTCGTAATCGGGTAATTTGGTAATTGAAAATCTACTCAGATGATGTTGATTTCAAATCACAAAATTACCCGATTACCAATTTAAAAAATCTCCTACCGATCTATTTCTCCTAACACGATGTCGATTGACCCGATTGCCGCAACGACATCAGCCAGCAGTCGTCCCTCGCACATCTTCGCCAGAGTTTGCAGGTTCGCGAAGCACGCGGAGCGCATATGTACACGATACGGTTTGGCCGTACCGTCGCTCACGATGTAGTAGCCCATCTCTCCGCGTGGCGATTCGACCGCCTGATACACCTCACCTGCAGGAACTGCAAAGCCTTCCGTAATAATCTTAAAGTGATAGATGAGAGACTCCATTTGAGTCTTCATCTTCTCGCGGTCGGGAAGAACTACTCCGGGAGCGTTGGCCTTGATCGGTCCCTCCGGCATGCCGTCTAGTGCCTGGCGAACGATTCCGACGGACTCGCGCAATTCCTGCACTCGGCACATGTAGCGCGCGAACACGTCACCTTCCTGCGAAATAGGCACCTTAAATTGAAACTTCTCGTAGCTCGAGTACGGCATGTCCCGCCGCAGATCGATATCCACACCACTCCCGCGGAGAGTCGGGCCGGTTGCTCCCAGGGCGATCGCATCCTCGGCTGTCATCCGCGCCACGCCCTTGGTCCTCATCCCCCAAATGGGGTTCCCAGTCAGCAGATTCTCGTATTCGTCCACCTTTTCAGGGAAGTAGCCGGCGAAGTCGCGGACACGGTCAAAAAATCCAAGTGGCGGTTCCAGCGCCAACCCGCCCACGCGGAAATAAGAGGTCATCATCCGCTGGCCACTGACCATCTCAAACATCTTGAGTACTTCTTCGCGCTCGCGGAAGCAATACAAGAAGACAGTCAGCGCGCCGATATCCATGGCGTGCGTGCCCAGCCACACCAGGTGTGAGTTGATGCGCGTCAGTTCGTTGAGCAATACGCGCATCCACTGCGCCTTAGGCGGGATCTCCAGCCCGAGCAACTTCTCCACGGCCAGCACGTAGCAGAGATTGTTGGTAAGGGGGCAGAGATAATCGATGCGGTCGGTCAGGGGCACAACCTGCTGGTAGAATTTCGCCTCGCAGGTTTTCTCAATTCCCGTGTGCAAATATCCGATGTCGGGCATCAACCGGACTACAGTCTCGCCATCAATTTCGAGGATGACGCGCAGCACACCATGCGTGGACGGGTGTTGCGGCCCCATGTTCAGGATCATGGTGCGATCCTGGCCGGGCTCTAACACGGGAGTGGGCGTCAGGTGGGCCATCTTCTCTCGCTAACCTAGCGGTAGCCCTCCACGGGGTAGTCTTTCCGGAGGGGGTGCCCTTCCCAATCCTCGGGCATCAGGATGCGGCGCAAGTAAGGATGACCGGTAAAGCGAATGCCGAACAGATCGAAAACTTCGCGTTCGAAATAGTTGGCGCCGGGCCACAATGAAGTGAGCGATTCGACCGCAGGGCTGGCGCTGTTCAAGCGAACCTTGAGCCGGACTCGCTCTTTGTTAGGAATCGAAAGCAGATGGTAGACGACTTCGAACCGAGGTTCAGCCGGGTACCAGTCAACGCAAGTGATGTCGGAAAGAAAGTTGAAGGGACAAGCCGAATCTTCTCGGAGCAAAGCACAGGCTTCGCGAATCCCTGAACGATCGACAACAATCGTCATTTCCTCGCGATCAAACTTTACTTCCTGAATCGTGCTCGGGTTCCATGCGAGGATACGGGCGATCGCCGGATGATTTTTCAGCTGCTCCAGATCGGTAATGGCAGGGGACAGGGGCATTCAGCTTCTCTCCCGTCCGGTTTCACCCCAATCCAGGACACCCTTCTTCCAAACGTAGAAGAAGCCCACCAGGAAGATTCCGATGTACACCAACATCTCCCAGAGGCCGAAGCGTTTCAGGTCACGTAAGATCACGGCCCATGGATAGATGAAAACCGCTTCCACATCGAACAAAATAAACAGCATAGCCACCAAGTAGAATTTCACGGAGAAGCGCTGACGGGAGTCGCCGACTGGGGTCATGCCGCATTCGTAAGGGGACATCTTGGCGCGGGTGGGTTTACGCTGCCCGATCAACCAGGAAAGCAGGACAATCGCACCTGCAATGCCGCCCGCCATCAGCATATGGATGAGAAACGGGAGGTAGCGAGCGAAGTAATTGTCGGGCATAGGAGGAGATGGATATAATTCGCGCCAAGCGTTGCTTAAACGTTCTAGATTATGGGCTTGCACTTGTGAGTGTCAAGCGAGCGCGCTGCGATTTCTTGAAATCCAACAGAAGCAATTTGCGATTGTGTGATCGGGCGATTGAGCGGTTGAAAATCAGCAAGTCCGGGAGTTGAAGTTACAGTGCTCGATGACTCAATCACGCAATGACTGCATGACTCAATCTCTATGATTTTTGGCTTCAATACCGACGTCAAGCATGGCGACACGATCTATCACGTGCAGAGCGAGGCGCGTGAAGGAGAACTGCTGCTCCAGACCCAGGTTTTCGTGCGCGGCCGTTGCATCGGCAAGAAGGCCACCTCGTACGCGAACAAGGCTTCGGAGACTCAATTCGGAGATGCGCAGAAAGAGCAGCAACTGCGGGAGCAGCACCGGTTGGTGCTCGATGCGATACGGGAAGGGAAACTGGACAGTGTGCTGGACCGCCCGGAACCCGAAGCTCTTGCAACGGTCAAGGAACTTGAGGTGCAGTGGCTGAATGCCGATTCCGTCCATGCCGATCGCAATCTCACCATGCAGTTGCGGGTGACCGAAGGAGGCGCAGCTGCTTCAGGAGCGCGCCTGGTTTTCCGCTTTGCCCGTCCTGGGGCAGCGCCGTTCTATACACAGGCCGTCGCCGATTCCGGAGGCGGGGCAGAGATCAAGATTGAAGTGGAAGAGGCGTCGTTGCCGGAGTCGTCCTTGCTGGTGCAGGCCAATTTCGAAGGCCGCACTGCTACCCGAAAATTCGTGTTGCGGAAAGCAGACTAGCTCGTTAGGGAGGACGCCTTGTCCTCCCTGGAGCAAGTTCCCGATCAGCCATACCATGAAACTCCAAATCAACGGTGAAGAGAGAACCTTCGACTCCTCACCCTCGACTATTGCGGCTCTGGTCGAACTGCTTGGCATGAAAGCGGACCGGGTGGCTATCGAACTCAATCGCGACATCGTGCCGCGCGACCGCTGGGCCGATACCACTCTGCATGATGGGGATAAACTCGAAGTTGTTCATTTCGTGGGTGGCGGTTGCTCCAACGGGAACTCTCTTAGTCACTAACCCCTTCATTTCTTTGCTTGATCCACAGGATCCCATGCCTAAAATGTCTGAAACATTTTGGGTCAGAATTGTTTGAAACATTTTTGAGGCTGATTGCAGGATCGCTTCACATCACGCGATGTTATCGCCCTGACCGGCATCACTGCGCGGCAACTGCAGTGGTGGGACGAACGCGGCGTCGTGAAACCGCAGCGCGAAGGGCACCGCCGCTTGTACTCCATGAGTCAACTGACGGAAGTGGCTGTGATCTGCCAGCTTCGACGTAAGGGATTCTCGCTGCAGGGTGTGCGGAAGGTGATGCGCTTTCTTGAACGTGAATTCGGCAAGGGACTCGCGGAAATCGTCGAAGGGAGCTCTGAAATCCATCTGCTGACGGACGGAAATCACATTTACGTGGAAACCTCCGCGAAGCAGATCGTCGATATCTTGAAGAATTCGAATCAGCCGATGTTGGGTGTCTGTTTGAGCGATACGGTACGGCAGGTACGCGCCGGGATTGCGTCGGGAAAGGTAAGTACCTCAGTAACTTCGCTGGATTACCGCAAGCGTGCTAGAAAAGCTTCGTAGGGAGTTGCGGCACAACGGAACAAGGGAGGGACACATGGTTGGTGAACTGGACGTCCTCAATGAGTGGATTCCGGAACAGATGCAGCCTGGTACCGTCTTTGTGCTCGAAAATGCCGGCGAGATTGGCGAGAAGGAAGATCCCTACTGGGCCGTACTGTCGTGTCCATCCTGCGGCATGCTTGGCCTGATTACCCGCAAACAGATCAACGGATTGCTGCCGGTGATCTGCGGCTCCGAAAATTGCTCTGCCCAGTTCTTCATTCGCGACGCGGAAGTGGTAGTGCGGAAGCCGTTCTAATCTTAGCTACCGCATGACAGTGGCATTCATTCTTGGCAGTATTGCTGTCGACCTGCCGTTCTTTTCAAGGCCACCTCTCTACGTTCTCCACATCGCTCAACTGGTGTTGGGTGTCGCGTGCATCCGCCTGTTTCGTAGCAAAGAACCAATTAGCGACAGGTCGGGACGAATATATATCAACCAACAATTTATGAGGGCGGCGTTCCTCATTCTCGGTCTGGCAGCTGTTCTACTTGCAATTTCAGGTTTTGTGTTGGACTGGTTTTGGCGCTTTTCTCATTGAAGAAAACGTACTCTTCCGGAGCTCCGAGGTCATTCAATTTCCGCCTAAACGTTGCGAGTGACTATTTCTGCACTTGATTCATCAACTGGGCGAAGACCGATAGATCGATATTTCCTCCGCTGACTACACAGACGATTTTTCCGGATCCGCATTTCCCGCTGAGACCGGCTGCCACAGCGCAGGCACCTGCCCCTTCGGCGATGACATGATTCCGCTCGGCCACGAGTTTCATGGCCTTCCGCACTTCTTCCAGCGTACAAACAATGGATCCGGCCAGGAGATGATGTGCGATATCCCACATGCGAGGAAATACGGACTTCCCTCCGCAGCCATCGACGAAACTCGCCTTCCAGTTGGGGAAATATTGCGGCGATCCGGCCGCAAGGGAATAGGCGAGGGGAGCGGCCGTTTCGGGTTCGGCGGCGTAGACTTTCGCTTGGCTGCCTCGTTCCTTGAGTCCTGCGGCAATCCCGCAGGATAAGCCTCCACCTCCGAATGCAGCGACCACAGCATCTACGTCGGGAAGGTCTTCAAGGATTTCAAGGCCGGCTGAGGCATTTCCTGCGATGAACTCATCATCCTCAAAGGGATGGACGAATGTTCCAGTCATGGCGGGATGTGCGCGGTCGGAGAGCGCCTTCCAGCACTGGTCGTATGTGGCTTGAACAATCTCGCCACCCAGACGGCGCACATTGTCGAGCTTGGCAAGAGGTGCGGTATCCATAACGAGGACTTTGCAAGGAACGCCCGCCTTGCGCGCAGCGAGGGCCACGCCTTGCGCTGCGTTGCCCGCACTTACTGTCCAGACGCCCCGCTGGCGTTTCTCCTCCGGTAAAAGGCGTACGGCGTTATAAGCGCCGCGGATCTTGAATGCTCCGATCGGCTGAAGGCATTCGAGCTTCAGATAAATCTCGGCTGGACCCTCGTAGTTCAGGCGAACTAGCGGAGTGCGGATTGCAGCCTCGTAGACGTGTTTCCGGGCGTCTTCGATCATCCCAGGAGGGATGTTGCGCTGACGATCAGTAGTGGTGCTTGAAGACTCAGTTGGCATAAGAGGGTAGTGCGGCGACTATGGTACTTCCGGCTCGTGCCGCAATTCAATGTGTCGCAAACCTTTGACGGGATTGGATTAATGTTCCCTTGGGGAATCCAGTTGCAATACGTGTCCCTGCTTTATCGCCATAGAGATGTGTTGCACGGCGGAGAAGTCTCGTAGCGGGTCTTTTTTGAGAACAACGAAGTTAGCTTCATAGCCTTCTTTCAGCAGGCCGATTCTGCGCGACGGAAAGATGGTTAGGGCGGTGCCGCACCATATCCGCAACAGGGCGGCATTATCGAAAACCCCGAGAGACGCAATGTAGAGCGCTTCCGGTAAAGCGTCGCTTCGGTAAGAGTCGCTGCCGAGAGCGAGTTTGACTTTATACTTCTTCAACAACATCAGATTCCTTTTGTTCAGTTCGTCCCGCAGTGTGAGCTTGCCGGATGAGACCGGTTGGCTATTGTCGGCCAACGTCGTGACCACGTAGACGCCGCGCTTGGCAGACAGCTTCGCGTCCTCCTCTGCAATTTCGAATTCCGCAATCTTGTGAGATGTTACGTCGCCGCTGATCCGGAATCCCGGCATGTGGTTGATTTCGTCGACTCCCGCGAGCAAGGCATTATGAAAGTCGGCCGCGCTTTCGATGTGAGTAGAGACCCTGAGTCCAGCATCGTGAGCCTTGCGGACGATGATTTTCAGTAACGCTGGGTCGAGTCCTTTCCAGCCGAAAAACTTCGGATCATCTCGCCGCTGCTGATACTCCTCGGAGAAGAGCAGGAATGTCTTGATGAAGTCAGGTTTGGTGGAGAGGAGTGCGGGCCATTTGCGATCGAGTTCAGCTTCGTCCGACACGGTGTAGTAGAACTGGCCTTCGCCTTCTGCCTCGGTCCAAATGCCGCGATCGATGTTTCGTTTGACGAGTTCGACAGGGTGCCCGTCCTTACCGGTGAAGCCACCGTTGGAAAACGCTACATCGATGCTTTCGGGGCGGTTCAGCTTGTCGAGAATCTGGTTTCGCCCAGCCGGCAGGTTGCTAGGGTTCTTCACATAGAAGATGCCGTGATTCAGGTAGCGGGGAATCAGGACATCGAGTTTACTCAACGGTTCTATGTTGTGATTGTGGGCTTCACCAAATGGCGGCACGACGAACCCACCGGCGAGGTCGATAATCGAGTCCACATGAGCAGGACGTCGGAACGAAAGAACTCCCGCAATCGAATACGCGGTGCGCGATTTGAACGAATGGCCATCAAACCAGCTTCCGTTGGTGAAGGCCAGATTACCCCCTCCGCTTGAGTCTGCGTTACCGGATTGCGCAAGAGACGAGATCGACAGAGCCAAAACGATGAGCAGTATTTTCATGCTGGATCCCACGGGACAGCGAACGGCACTCACGACTGCAAGGTACGCGGTTTCCCAGTCTCGAGTTGCACGGGGACCTGCTCGACGATCTCAATGCCAAAACCTTCCAGGGCGGCCACTTTCTTCGGACGGTTCGTGAGCAGACGGATGCGGCGCAGGTTGAGGTCCGACAATATCTGAGCACCGATGCCAATCTCGCGCTGAATCTGCTTGGAGTTGTCGTATAAGGAGGGCAATGTGCGCCCTCCATGGAAGCTGAGGGCGGAGCGCTCACCCACTTTCTCGATGGAGAACCCCTGCGAGGTCTGATGCAGATAAATCAAGGCACCCGCGCCCTCCGCTGCGATACGGCGGAGAGCCCCTTCGAGTGTGGCGTGACATTCGCAGCCGGTGGCGCCGAAGACGTCTCCCATGAGGCAGTGCGCGTGCATGCGGACCAAGACCGGCTGCTTGCTGTGTTCGATGTCGCCGCGAACTAGCGCAATGTGTGATTCGCCGCCGTCAACTTCGCTGGAGTAGGCGATCAAACGGAACTCTCCGAAACGCGTTTCGATCATGGCCTCGCCAAGTCGGTTGACGTAGCGCTCGTGCGCCATGCGGTAGCGGATGAGTTCAGCCACAGTGAGCATCTTCATCTTGTGCTCGCTGCAGAACTCAATCAGGTCGGGGACGCGCGCCATGCTGCCGTCATCTTTCATGATCTCGCAGATGATTCCGGCGGGAATCATTCCGGCCAGGCGGGCGAGATCAACGGAGGCTTCAGTCTGTCCGGCGCGAACCAGAACGCCGCCCTTGCGGGCGCGCAGAGGAAACATATGTCCGGGGCGAGCCAGATCGGTGGGCTTCGTCGCCGGGTCGATTGCCACCTGGATGGTCCGAGCGCGGTCGTGAGCCGAGATGCCGGTGGTCACCCCCTGCCGCGCGTCAATGGCCTCGCAGAAAGCGGTTCCGTACTGCGACGTGTTCTCATTCGTCATCGAGCCGATGTTCAGGTGCTCAAGGCGCTCCTCGGTCATGGCGAGGCAGACGAGGCCTCGCCCATACTTGGCCATAAAATTGATGGCTTCGGGCGTGACCTTCTCGGCGGCCAGGGTCAGGTCGCCTTCATTCTCGCGGTCTTCGTCATCGACCACAACGATCATGCGTCCGGCGCGGATTTCTTCGATCGCGTCGGGCACGTTGGTGAACGGGGAATGGGGGCTCATCGTGCCGTCATTCTAGCAAGTTCAGGGTGCTCGGGTGATTGCCGACTCGAGTGCGCGGGCGTCACTCTGCGCCCCGATTTCACGAGTAGCGTCCTCACTGAAGAGATGATGCCGCAACCAAGTCCTGCGATTCAGTTCGCCATCTTTGACTAACGCGCCGGAGCTGGTTGCGGACTGGGTTGCGGTGTTGTTGCAGGATTCCCGAAGTTCACCTTGGGCGCAATGCGCGATCCCTCGGCCGCCTGGAAGTACGCGTCGTTGGGTTTGAAGCCTGCCCAACCTGCAAAGAGGCTGTTAGGAAACTGCTGGACGTAGGTGTTGTAGTCCTGCAGGGTATCGTTATAGCGCTTGCGCTCGATAGCGATCCGATTTTCGGTGCCGGCAAGTTCATCCTGCAGACGCATGAAATTCTCGTTGGACTTGAGTTGAGGATAGTTCTCAACGACGAGAAGAAGGCGCCCGAGTGCGCCATCAAGTTGTCCATTGGCGGCGATTTTTTGCTGCGGCGTTCCGGCCGAAAGCAGCGCCGACCGAGCTTTGGCGATATCGCCGAATACAGTCTGCTCCTGCGCTGCATAACCCTTCACAGTCTCGACAAGATTCGGGATCAAGTCAGCGCGGCGTTGGAGCACGATGTCGACTTGCGACCATGCCGATTTGACTGCTTCGTTCTTGCTGACCAAAGTGTTTTTCGTACTGATATACGAACCGAAGCAAATCAGCGCCACGAAAGCCACGATGACGACCAACACGATGACGGCGATCAACGCTTTACCCATAATGCCTCCATTTCCGATCTTTGAATTCTGCTAAGCCCGCTGCGGTGGAGTCTGCTCCAAGGCCATATCCACGGCATTTGCCACTCGTTCGACGGTTGCCAGATACCGGGAGACCAGATCCCGGATGTCGATGCCCTTACGATCCCTCTTCCCCTCACGAACATCCATGACCTGTAGCAGAGCGCCGGCATCGAAGCCCAAGCGTTTCGAAAGAATATCGACAGCCCCACGTCGTGCCAGCTGTGTCCGGTCTCCGAGGGCGATCAGCGCGTGGCGAAACAGTGTACTGAAAGAGGGAACCGAGCGCAGCAGCAGGCCCCATAGGCGTGGCTCGTCGTCCGACGCCAGCAATACATGTTGCCGCAGCAGAATGAGCTTCTCACGCAGTTCGTATTCGACTTGCACGCGATGCAAATCCATGGGAACCTGCAGGCCTTTCAAGACGTCGTCGCCGAAAAGAACGCGATGGTGCTGTTGCATATCCACAAGTTCAATCGTGAATACGTCGATGGAGCGCATAAGTTCCTGTCGTGTCACGCACAGAGGTGGAGGCTGCTTCTGTTTGTCCCACCACTTTGCCGCGGGAGACAGAGCCTGCAGGGCCTGGAAAGAACTGTCGCGGAGAATGCAGAGCAGATTCAAGTTCGAGAGACCTTCATGAAAATCGCCTGCTACCGCAGAGCCAAATAAGACCACGCTCTCAACGTTGGATCCGGCCGCTTCGCGCACGCGCTTCACAAACTCGTCAATCGTATCAGTGGGAATCATTGCTTCCTCGTTTTGCTACCAACTGCTACTCGCGCCTCCACCTCCAGAACTCCCTCCTCCAAATCCACCGAAGCCTCCACCTCCTCCAAACCCTCCGCCGCCCCCTCCGCCACTCCAGCCACCGCCACCACCGCCCCAACCTCCGCCGCCCCATCCCCCGCCTCGGCGTCCGCCAAATGTCTGCGAGAAAAGAAGCGAGAACAGAAGGGTGCGGAGAGGGGTGGCAAGAATGATCAGGAAGACGATAACCAGGAAGATGATACCGCCAACCGAGATCCCCGTATCCGGACGGGTCGGGGGGCGCGGCCGGACTCCGGTGAGTTGCACGCCGGCATCCGTGGCGATGACATCGGCAACCCGGCTGGTGACAAGCAGTAGAGCCTGGCTGTAGTCCCCGCTGCGCATGAGCGGGATTGCTTCGCGCTGAAAGCCGCCTACTTTGCCATCAGGCAGGATCGGTTCCAGCCCATAGCCGACTTCAATGCGGGCGCGATGGTCTTTAATGGCGTAGAGGATCAGGACGCCATGGTCCGTCCCCTTGAAACCCACACCCCACTTTTTGAACAGGTCAACCGCAAAAGTCTCAATGTCACTGCCGTCAAGCGTATTGATCGTCACCAATGCGATCTGCGCATGGGCCTGTTCGTCGACTTGGCGGCAAAGCTCCTCGATCTGTGCTTTTGTGCGCGAGTCCAGAACCTGGGCGAAATCGTTGACGTATCCAGTGGGCTGAAGCCGAGGGACCGATTCTGCGCTGGCCAAGGTTCCGAGGCAGATGAGCCATATCGCAGCCACGCAGAACTTCGCTCGGGCGTTCACACGGAGATTGTACAAGAGCGGACATCGGAGATTTGCAGACCTGTAAGGAGTTATAGCCTTCGCCCGGCAGTCGGTTTTCGAGCGGGCAGTCGCTCAATATCACCTTAGTAATTTGCGCGATGCCCTGGGCCCGGAGGATGATGAGCGACGATGCCGGATTCTAACAAAGTCCGCCGCTGGGAGCGCCTTCCTGTCGACCTGCCGGTGCGGGTCGTTACATCGAAGGGCTTTGCTACCACGGTGGTAGAGGGCCGTGGCACCGAGATGAGCGAGGGCGGCATGACGTTATATGCCGGGATCCTCCTCAATCCGGGTGATCTGCTGGAAATCGAATTCGATACGCCGACGCCGTCGCGAATGCCCGCAATCGTTAGGTCCAAGAACGGTTTCTGCTTCGGCCTGGAGTTCATCACTCCGCTTCCGTCGTAGCCTGGTCGCCCGCTTACTTCCCAATAGAAATGACCCGCGATTTGAACTAGGATTCTTAGGCGCACATGGGCGCTGGACTGGGGTCTGCCGATGTATTTCGAACAGTTCTATCTGGGTTGTCTCGCGCATGCGTCTTACATGCTTGCCTCACAGGGCGAGGCAGTTGTGGTCGATCCGCAGCGCGATGTGGATCTCTATCTGCAAGCGGCGTCCGAGCACGGTCTAACAATCCGGCACATTTTTGAGACGCATTTGCATGCCGATTTTGTTTCCGGGCATCGAGAGCTTGCAGCCCGCACCGGGGCCCAAATCTACATGGGCACCCAGGCAGGGGCCACATTCCCTCATATTCCTGTGAGTGATGGATTCGAGTTGAAGTTCGGCAAGGCGTCCCTGCGTGTCCTCGAAACGCCGGGACACACGCCAGAGAGCATCTGTCTTGTCGTCACGGATGAAGACAAATCAATTTTGCCATGGGCCGTGTTGACCGGAGACACGCTCTTCATCGGGGATGTGGGACGGCCCGATTTGTCGCCAAGACACACGCCTGTCCAATTGGCGGGCATGCTGTATGACAGCCTGCGCAACAAGCTGCTTACGCTGCCTGATAACGTGCTCGTTTATCCCGCGCATGGGGCAGGTTCGCTTTGCGGCAAGAATATGCGAGCCGAACGATCATCGACGATCGGGACAGAACGGTTGACAAACTATGCCCTTCAGATCCAGAGCCGGGATGAGTTCGTAATCCAATTGACCAGCCATCTTCCGGCGAGGCCGGAGTATTTCCTGAAAGATGCGGAAATCAATCGCACGGGTGCTGCGGCTCTGTCGGAACTACCTCCGCTGAGAGCGATTGAGCCTTCTGACTTGCAGAGAATGTTGTCTAACGGTGAGATCGCGCTGGATGTCCGTATCGCCGAAGCATTCGCGGCGGGACATGTGCCAGGCTCCATCCACATCGCATTGTCAGGGCAGTTTGCATCGTGGGCGGGGACGATCCTGGGACTCAGCGCACATCCGGTGCTGATTGCAGAAACGGATCAACAGTTAGAAGAGGCACGACTTCGACTGGCGCGCGTGGGCATTGAGGCACTAGATGGATATCTCGCCGGTGGAGTGGATGCCTGGAAGCAAGCTGGATTGCCGATGGCGACAACGCCGCAGATCACGGCGGAGCAACTCCACATGCGGTTGGGATCAGGAGATGTTCAAGTGCTCGACGTACGCCGTCAACCTGAGTGGGAGGCGGGACATATTGAAGGCGCGGCATGGTGGCCGCTCGACAATTTCAAAGTCTCCCCGCCTGAGATTGATCGCAGTGTGCCGTTGGCGGTGCATTGCAAAGGCGGATATCGAAGCATGATCGCCAGCAGTCTTCTCGAACGCGCCGGGTTCACGCAGGTACTTAACGTCACTGGCGGATTTGACGCCTGGCAGCAGTCAAAACTGCCCGTCGCCACTCCCGTCACGACTTAGTTGCGGCAAGTACCTTTCCTTGAGTCAAAATCAGCCCGATCAAGTCCTCCAGTTGTCCTTCCGTGGTGGCGGGATTCATGCATGTAAATTTTAGACACTGTCGATTGTGAACCCGCGTATGTCCGATGACAGCCTGTCCCTGATCAAACAGTTGTTGGCAAATGGCGAAGTTGACCTGATCGGCGTCAACTCCAGATCGTGGCACGAAACGATAGACGACTGTGCTGAGTTGCGGTTCGCACTGGAGTTCCAACTCCGGTGTGCTGCGTATCACTGCAGCAGCGTGATTCGCCAGCGCCATGGTGCGATCGATCATGGCCGCAAGCTTGTCGCGGCCTAGGGACTGAAAGGAAATCCATAACTTCAGTGCGTCAAATCGGCGGCTGGTCAGCAGCGAATTCGTGACCAGGTTCGGAATACCCTGGTCTTCGTGAAGCTCCGGGTTGAGATAGTCGGCGTGGAGTTTTATGGATTCGAAATTCCGTGCATCGCGAAGAAGAAAGGCGCTGCAGGGAACCGGCTGCCAGAACAGCTTGTGAAAGTCGACTGAGATTGAGTCAGCAGCTTCGACTCCGGCCAGTTTGTCTTTATGGCGCTCCGAGAATAGCAGCGCTCCTCCGTAAGCGGCATCGACATGCAGCCAAGAACCGTGATCACGGGCGAGGCAGGATATTTCGGACAAAGGATCGATTGAGCCGAAGTCCGTGGTGCCGGCCGTGGCTACGATCGCCATTGGCAGCAGATCTTGTGTTTTTAACTCGCGCAATGTGCTGATGAGAGCGGATACATCCATGCGGAATAGCTTGTCTACTGGGACTCGCACCACCGCGTCTGTCCCAAGTCCCAGTTGCGAGGCGGACTTCTCGACCGTGAAGTGGGCCACGTCTGAGCACAGGATCCGCAGCCGGCGGGATTCTGGCGGGAGGCCCGACTTCTGGGCTGACACGTTCCAAAACTTGCGGAGGAACCAATCGCGGGCCAGCAGTAATCCCATGTAGTTCGATTGGGAACCGCCCGTTGTGAACGTGCCGTCAGCGGTTGGAGGTAGGCCTACCTGATTGCATAGCCAACGAACCATCTTCTGCTCAACAATGGTCGCAATCGGTGCCTGGTCGAAGGAATCCATCGACTGATTGAGAGCGGCGATCACTACTTCGGCGGCGAGAGCCGCTATGAGCGGAGGGCAGTGCAGGTGGGCAATCGCGTGGGGATGCCCGACAACGACTGAATTCTCAATGACGGTGCGCAGTACGTCTGAAATCTGTTGTGGAGAGCAGGAATGTGCCGGCAGAAAATCACTCTCTGGAAGTGCATCTGCTAGGGTGCGTGCGCTTGAACCCGAATATGGGCGGTTCGGCAAGGATGAACAAACGATCTGTGCGGCCTTCGTGAGGAGCTGCTCGTAGGCTTCCTTACTGCCGGGGGCAGAGGTGAGGAATTCAGATTCGAACAAGAGAGCCTCGAGGCAGGAGATTGATCGCTAGCTTTGCGCAATCCCCAATCGCCTAGATCATACAAAAACGATCATGCGGTCAGGAAAGTTGTTATCGTGTTCGGTAGAACCAGCCTCCAGGAGCCACAACCATGAAGACCAGAGAAATCGCTCACCGCTTTCGCGTGAAAAATGGCAAGAATTTTCGATTGAAGGACTTCGACCCCGGCGATACTGGCCGCTGGCATTCGAAGGAAAATGCGGTCGAGGCCCTGCAGGAGTGCATCGCTCGCACGGCAGAGTTGCAGGACAAGCTCTATGCCCAAGACAACTGGTCATTGCTTCTGATATTCCAGGCCATGGATGCCGCCGGGAAAGACGGCGCCATCAAGCACGTGATGTCGGGAATCAATCCGCAAGGTTGCCAAGTGTATTCCTTCAAGGCGCCGTCGGAGCTTGAACTGCAGCACGATTTCTTGTGGCGAACGACGCGGGATCTGCCGGAGCGAGGAAGTATTGGAATCTTTAACCGGTCTTATTACGAAGAAGTGCTTGTGGTGAGGGTGCATCCTGAGATTCTGAAGAGCCAGAAGACCCCGCCAGCGTTGGTTGGAAAGAAAATCTGGGAGGAACGGTTCGAGGACATCCGGTGCTTCGAGCGACATATGGCACGGAGCGGGACCGTCATCCGCAAGTTCTTCTTGAACGTTTCCAAGAAAGAGCAGAAGAAGCGCTTCCTGGATCGGCTGGAAGAGCCGGAGAAGAATTGGAAATTCTCTGCGGCCGACGTTCGCGAGCGGAGGTGCTGGGATGATTATCAGAAAGCATATGAGGACATGATTTGCAACACGGCAGCGGAGGATGCTCCCTGGTACGTGGTGCCGGCGGACAATAAGTGGTTCACGCGTCTGGTGATCTCGACGGCAATTGTGGACACACTCGAGTCGTTGGATCTCGAATACCCGAAGGTTGACGAGTCGAAGAAGAAGGAACTCGACGCTGCAAAGAAAGAACTGCTGGGAAAAGCCTGAATCCGCACCGATATTGCGGTCGAGCCTGCTTTGCAGTCGGTGTTAACGGGATTACTATAGGACATCGTTGTCACTACTTTCCGGAGATAACCTACACATGGGTCCAGATCACTCTGGCACAAAAGCGTCATTCGTTGTGCGCTGGATTTTGGCAATCGCAGTCATCACGTTACTCTCAGTAGTCGCGGGCGCTCAGACCAAGCCTGGGCGGCAGTCGAAAGCATCCAAGCCGGTACAGTCCACCCAGACAGCGCAACCGACTGCCACCACGAATTCCGACAGCGAAAAGGGTGAGGAAACAAAGCCCGAGGAAAAGGCATTCAAGGGGATGAAGTATCGTCTGATCGGCCCATTTCGGGGAGGCCGATCGCTGACCGCGGCGGGTGTACCGGGTGACCCGACAACATACTATTTCGGTGCGACTGGCGGCGGAGTGTGGAAATCGACAGACGCTGCCATGACATGGTCATCGGTCTTCGATAAAGAAGGGACATCGGCGATCGGCAGCGTCGCAGTTTCTAGTTCCAATCACAACATTGTCTATGTTGGGACTGGCGAGGCCTGCATTCGCGGCAACATCTCGCACGGCGATGGTGTGTACAAGACGCTTGACGGAGGCAAGAGCTGGAAGAACGTAGGACTGCGCGATTCGCGTGCCATTGGAAAGGTCATCATCAATCCAACGAATCCCGACATAGCATTTGTGGCCGCACTAGGACATCCGTACGGACCAAATGCGGAGCGCGGAATTTTCCGCACGACCGATGGCGGAAAGACTTGGGAAAAGGTTCTTTATAAGGACGAGAACACCGGAGGGATCGATGTCGCGTTCGATCCGCACAACCCAAATATTCTTTTCGCGGCGCTGTGGCAGGCACGTCGCACTTCGTGGAGCATGGAGAGCGGCGGACCGGGCAGCGGCATTTATCGCTCGGCCGACGGTGGGGCGACGTGGAAGCATTTGGAAGAGCACGGCCTCCCGAAGGGTCCCTACGGAAAGATTGGGTTAGCCGTCGCCGCGAATTCCGAGCGTGTGTACGCGCTGATAGAAGCGCACAATCCGGATGGCGGACTTTACCGATCCGATGACGGCGGCGAGTCGTGGCAACTGGTGAATCCCAGCCACAGTCTGTGGCAGCGTCCGTGGTACTACATGCATGTGATCGCCGATCCGCGCGACGAGAACGTGCTCTACATCATGAATGTTGACGCCTATAAGTCAACCGACGGTGGTCGCCTATTCAATAAAGTCAAAGTCCCGCACGGTGACAATCACGGCTTATGGATCGATCCGATGAATACTCGCCGCATGATTGCATCGAACGACGGCGGAGTGACAGTCACGCTCGATGGCGGCAAGAACTGGACCCCACAAGACAATCAGCCAACGGCGCAGTTCTATCACGTGATCACGGACAATGCGACGCCGTATCGCGTCTACGGGCCGCAGCAGGATAGCGGCACGGTTGCCATTGCCAGCCGAAGTGACGATGGTTCTATCAGCCGAAATGACTGGTATGACGTAGGCGGCGGTGAGGCTGGCTACATCGCGCCTTATCCCCCTGACCCGAACATTGTCTATGCGGCGGACTATCAGGGAAACATCACGCGCTACGACCGACATACCGGCCAGGTGAAGGCGATCACGGAGCAACCCGAACTTTCTGATGCGCACGGCGCGGCAAACCTTGAACACCGTTTCCAGTGGACGGCCCCGGTGATGCTTTCTCCACATGATCCGGAAACGCTGTATCACGCGGGCGAAGTGCTGTTCAAAACAAACGATGGCGGTGTGCGCTGGCAAGCAATCAGCCCGGACCTAACGCGGAACGACAAGACCAAGCAGAAGGTTTCCGGCGGAGACATTACGCTTGACGATTCGGGAACCGAGTATTACGACACGATTTTTGCTTTGGCGGAATCGCCGTTGAAAAAGGGATTGCTATGGGTCGGAACCGACGATGGACTCATTCAACTCACACAGGATGAAGGCAAGACGTGGACGAACGTAACTCCGAAAGATATACCAGAGTGGAGCCGGGTCAGCCAGATCGATCCATCACCCTTCGAGGCAGGGACGGCCTATGTCGCCGTGGATCGGCATCAGTTTGACGATCTGAAGCCCTACATCTATAAGACGAGCGATTACGGAAAAACCTGGACGAAGCTGGGGAATGGAATTCCGGATACAACGTTTGTGCGTGCCGTGCGGGAAGATCCGAAAAAGCGTGGGCTTCTCTATGCTGGGACCGAAACGGGCGTTTTTGTTTCGTTCAATGATGGGGTGAATTGGCGCTCGTTGCAACTGAATCTGCCGACGACACCGGTTCATGATCTCGTCGTGAAAGATAACGACCTGGTGCTGGCCACGCACGGGAGATCGTTCTGGATCCTCGATGATCTAGGTCCCTTGCGACAGTACAACGACGCGACCGGACAGAAAGACGCGTTCTTGTACGCGCCCACGACTGCATATCGCATTCAGGCTGGAGCAACGGGAGAAAGAACTCCCTCGAAGCGGACGGGGCAGAACCCGCCGGCAGGGGCCACCATTTACTACTTTCTAAAAGATGCTCCGAAACCGGATTCTGAGGCCAAAATTGAGATCCTGGACGCTTCCGGCAAAGTGATCCGAAAGTATTCGAGCACCGAGTACAACGAACTCGAAGAGCCACCGGATCCCGATGACAAGAAACCAGAGAAGCAGCTCAAGCCGGAAGCTGGGCTCAACCGGTTTGTGTGGGATCTGCGCCATGAAGAAGCTCGTCGCGTTCCTGGATACTATCTCTACGAATACGGTGGCGGCGCGCGTGGGCCGGTTGCGGTTCCGGGACACTATCAAGTGCGTCTGACGGTCGGTGGTCAGAGTCAGACCGCCGCATTCGACTTGAAACTGGATCCGAGGGTAAAGGTGAGCCAGGAGGACCTTGAAGCACAGTTCAAGCTTCTGATTGAGACGCGTGACGAACTGAGCCGTGTCTACGACGCGGTGAATCAGATTCAGGATGTCCGATCGCAGCTTAGCGGATTGAAGCGCCGTTTACCCGAGAATGCCGCCGCCAAGAACATCGTCGCGGCTGCCGATGACCTGGAGAAGAAGCTCGTGGCGGTTCGCGACCAGATCGTGAACCTGGACATTACAGCCAATGAAGACTCACTGGCATATCCTCCGCAGCTGGATGCGAAGCTGGCTTACCTGGCCATGGACGCGGGATCGGCGGATTCGGCGCCTACAGAAGCCGAACACCGACAACTAGAGAAGCTGAAGCGGCAAAGCGGGGAACTGATCGCACGATGGGAAGATTTGCAGCGACGCGATCTGGCGGCGTTCCAGAAGCTCACCGCGGCAGGAAGCCTGTCGACAGTGGTTGTACCTCCAGCGGGGCGTATGCCAGATGAACAAGAGGGCGCGCACTGAAGGTGCCTCTAACACGTGCAGATGGAAGACATTGCGATTGGCATTGACTAGTGCGTTACCTCTATTACTTCCGTGCCATGCGATGGCACGGTTGTGCCCTGTTCCTTCCTAATGGCCGTTGCTATTGTGCCGATAGAGCCGTATGTAGTTCCTCCCCTGATGGTGAACGAACCGAGCCGGAATGGGGGGTTATATGCGAATGATGCATCTGTGTTATGCGGCAATCGGCTTTGCGGTGGCCCGTTGGATATTCCGGCGGGAAGCATTGCCAGTAGTCGACCCCGTTACGCGGTTCCGATCACAGGGCTTGCTGTAGTACGGATCTCCAAAAGCTTGGGCGCGCGCACCCGTTGCGCCTCCATTTCGTCTTCGCGCGCCCTTCGCTTCTACCCAAGTAGTGTTACCAACTTAGCTGACGCTATCTCGAGCTCTTCCTGGTTGACGCTCACTCCCGCAACTGAGTGCTTCCAAGACGTGATCAACCACAGCCGGCAATTCCTACCTCATTCCGCATCGTGCTAGACTGAAATCAATCCCAGTAACTGAGGACACCAATGAAATTCGGCGTCATCATTTTCCCCGGTTCCAACTGCGATCACGATGCGTACTGGACGATTCAGCACGTCGCTAAACAGCCCGTGACGTTTCTCTGGCATGAATCGCACGACCTGGAGGGTTGCGACGCTGTTATTGTTCCCGGTGGCTTTGCCTATGGGGACTATCTGAGGACCGGGGCTATCGCAAAATTCTCGCCGGTAATGGATTCGGTGCGCCGATTCGCTGAAGGCGGAGGCCTGGTGATCGGGATCTGCAATGGCTTCCAGATTTTGTGTGAATCCGGCCTGCTCCCGGGCGCTCTGATGCGTAACGTTGGCCTCAAGTACGTGTGCAAGCCAGTGCAGGTTCGCATTGAAAATGTGGAAACTCCGTTTACGAATGCTTGTTCCGCTGGCGAAGTGCTAACGATTCCAATCGGGCACATGGAAGGGAATTACTTCTGCGATCCGGAGACGCTCGAGGAATTACGACAAGACAATCGGATTGTGTTTCGATACTGTTCCTCCTCCGGTGAGATCACTCCTGCATCGAATCCAAACGGTTCCCTCGACAACATCGCTGGAATCTGCAGCCCGGGGCGAAACGTGCTTGGGATGATGCCCCACCCAGAGCGTTCTGCTGAACCTGAAATCGGCTGTACGGATGGAGTAAAAATCTTCAATTCGATGGTCGGTTCCCTCGTCGCACGCTGATTCAACGCTAAGAATTTTTCCTTGGCGTTCGACAGATTTTCGTTATATCGTCATCCCTTCTTCCCCTGTTAGTGCGGGTCCCTAATCTTACTTTTCTAACTTGCACACGCGGGGAGGCGTGTCTTCGATGACGCCAAAGCAGATTCTCGATTCTTTTTCTGAGACGTTGATGCGCGATGAGCGCATTCTGAGCGCTGCGGAACGCGCTCTGGTCGCAACCTTACTCCAGCATGCTAAGGCGGCGGCTGGATCCAATCCAGAATTGCAGGAGGCAGTGCGGAGGGTGGTCTCTTCGGCGGTGGGCGAGACCGTCGCCCAGCGCGCATTCGCCGTGCTGGGAGGAAGCATTGTCGAACGCATCATCGACGGCTCCATCCTGTCACCCGATAGCGGATCGGCAGGTAGCCAGTCCTCCGGAGAGCGTCCTGACATTTCCGAGAGGCGGGTTTCCACTCTGAATTCGCCGCCTCCGCCATCACCATCTCCTCAACCGCAGTCCCCCGGTGCGCTGAATGTCGAGTATTCAGGGAAACTTAATTCAGCGCTGACAGCGCCGCCTTCGCCGCCACCATCGCCGCACCAACCCCAGTCGCCGGGTACGCCCTTGCGCGTCCCGGTGACGCCGACGCCAGCCTCGCAACCGCAGTCGCCTGGTAAGGCATCCACGACCACTGTCTCGGAGACCCGCGTCGTTATTGCGGAACGTCCCACAATGCTTTCCGCCAAGTGTGTGGTTCTCGACGAATTCCTGTCGGCTTTCGAATTGGAGGAACTGACACAGTTCACCCTGGAACACGAGCACGACTTCAGGACGAGTGAGGTCATCTCTCCGACGGACGAAGCGGGAGTCGTAAATTACGAGTATCGACGTTCCCGGGTTCTGATGGATGCGGGCAAGCACCAGGATGTTATCGTCGCTCGCATCAAATCTGCCGTGCCGCCGATTCTTGCAAAACTTGGGATGGAAGAGTTCACCGTCTCCGCAGTTGAGGCGCAGATTACGGCGAGCAACGACGGTGACTTCTTCCAATTCCACAGTGACAACGGAAGCGACCCCGTTGCCTCGCGCCACTTAAGCTTTGTTTACTTCTTTCATCGCGAGCCGCCTCAGTTCGAAGGTGGTGAACTTCGAATTCACGACTCGCGTCTGGAAGATGGTAATTACGTGAGCGAAGGCACGTACCAGACTATTGTTCCGCAGCAAAACCAGATCGTGTTCTTCCCCTGCGAACTGATGCACGAAATTACTCCGGTGAAGTGCGCTTCAAAGCTCTTCGCCGACAGCCGATTCACTCTGAACGGATGGCTTCGTCAGTAAACAACCCGGACTGGCTGGAATGGATGGCTGGACTGATGGGAGCAGGATTATCGCGCCACACGCATGCCGCGACATTCTCCCCCAGGCTTTTCTATTGTCTTCTGGACGAGTTGCCGATGCATCTGGTGCCTCGGCCTGCATTGAAGGCAATCTCGGGTATGGAGATTGATGACCTCGTTCCGAATCCTGCCTGCAGACTGATGCCGCCCGAGGCCCTGCCTGAGGAACTCGTTTCGAAGAACGATATCCTCAAGTCATTCGCTTTGCAGGGAAGCATAGCGTGGGTTCGTGATGCGCCGAGTGGTGGATTGCTGCCCTTTTGGTTGGGGCCTGAATTCGCCGTTTACGTGGAACAGTTACGCGCGGGAAATGCCGTTGGATCCATACCGCACGATGCCAAACGAACCTTGGCTGGTGCGGGTATTCTTATTGCCGATGGATGGCATCTCCGTGCTCGTCATAGCAGAGAGGAGATGATCCGCAAGGCGAGTGCAATGTTTCGCCTGAAGGGGTACGCACCTCTTCCTGGAATCATTCATCCTTTTCATGTAGCGGCCCTGCGTCGCTACTATCGGTACTTGATTCGCAGCGGATCCATCCGTCTGGGCGATGGGCAAAGTCCTCTGCGGTACATCGCTCACAACGATCCCGTTGCACGCTTTTTCCACCAGCAAATCGCCCCGATCTTGAGTGCGGTTGTCGGCGAACCTCTGAAACCTTCGTATGCGTATTTGGCCTCGTACTTGAGTAGAGCAGAATTAAGGAAGCACACTGACCGCGAGCAATGTGAATTCAGTATCACGTTGTGCCTGGATTTTTCTCCGGAGCCGGAACTGGCAACTCCGTGGCCGATCAAGCTGGATACACCGTCTGGGACAGTGTCGGTCTATCAGGCGTTGGGAGATGGGTTGGCCTATCGGGGCACACTTTTGCCTCATTACCGCGATCCTCTGCCTGCGGGGTACACGTCGACGTCGATCTTCTTCCACTACGTGAGTTCTGATTTCAAAGGATCTCTGGAGTGAAGCAACTCCGCTAGTTGAGACCTGAGATCAGATAGAGCGCCGACAGGGTCTGGCTGTAGCTATAGGCGAATTTCTTGCCGTCCCGGCTCACTACAACCGGAGCGACCATCACGATGCCTGCGGGAACCCCGGGGTTGAGTTGCTGCAGGACGCTTTCTTTTCCTGTTGCGATCTTGATGCGATATATCTTGCTCGGAAACTCTCCCTGATGATACCCGTAGAGCGACAAACCATCGTCGGACCACTGCACTGCGACGAAGTTCTGCGCGAGGTTAGGAATGGGCCTCGGAGTGCCGCCATTGAGGGAATAAATTGCAATTGAATGGTTTGGGGCGGTTCCAATCAGAGATGCTCCATCGGTAGAGGACGGGCCGCAGAGTACACCTTCAGGAGTCACACTTTTGGATTGCCCGCTCGATAGTTCCACTGTGTAACAACGAACCGAATGGCCAGACTCATCCCCGTTTACCTCGAGGTGTTGCCCATCCGGCATGTAGCGCGCCCAACCGTTGTGAACATGATCGACTCCTTTGACGTGAATGGTACGTGGTTGACCAGGCCCGATCGGCAATAACGTGATTTGCGGCGATTGATCGGTTGAAACCGAGATCGCCCACTTTCCGTCCGGTGAAATGCCACCCGCGCTTCCGTCGCCAAGTCGAACCGGCAATGCGCCATCCACTTTGCGAACGACCACGGCATAGGCAGGCCCGGCAGCCGCGCTGGAATCTTCAAATAGCACGAACTGTCCGTCATTCGAAATGCCGCGAGCCGAGTTCCAGTCGTGCCAGGAGAGGTCAACGTCGTCCTTCTTGCCCAGGGTCGTGTAAGCCATCGCAAGCCGCCTGGAATTTAGAGTGACGAGGACACGACCGTCGGAAGAAACATCCTGCAGTGTCATCGCCGCTGGAAGGTCAAGCAGAGTCCGCATCTTCCCGTCGAGATCCACTGCCATCAGGTTAAGGTCGTTACCTTTTTGAATCGCGGTAAACCAGATTTCTTTCCCATTTGGGCGCCACGCCACTCCTTCTTCCGACTCCCATTCGTGCGTTAGTGTACGCACGTGCCCTGACAGATCGGTGACGCGGACCGTACCACGGTTGTCCCATAAAGCTGGATGGTCCATGAACGCGATGAAGGTTCCGCCGGGAGAGAATCGAATGTTGCTGATCCAGCCGCCGCTTTGGTAGAGGACATTTCCGATGGGATATTCGAGTTGGCTGTGGCCCGGGACTGAGTGGACCACCGCCAGCTTTCCTTGTGGATCCCAGTCAGCCCACCGGACATCGGAAAGCACTTCGCGAGGAGAGCCCCCTGCCAACGGAGCCGTCGCCAGCGTTCCATTCAGCATCTCGAGTTGTGCATTGCGAGTGCCGCCTACCGTTAGCGCAAGTTCGTCGCTGCGGGACACAGCTAGCAAGGCCGCATCGTTGAACTCCAGTGGCTGCGAGAGAAGGGAATTGCCCACCGTAGAGAATAGGTGTACCGGTTTGTTGTTCCAGGCTGCGCCATACACAATGGATCCATCAGGAGAGAATCTCGCCGAATAGATTGTGCCTGCCTCAAAGGTCAGGCGATTGTAAGAGGGCTTGGAGACCGGGGCTCGAAGGATTTGCGCCAATGCCAGCAAGATAGTTGCTAACGTCAACAGTGCCACGAGCATCCAGGGCAACGCCGGTATGTGCCGTGACTTCGGGTGCAGCAAAGGAACTGATCTTGTCGTGTTGGAGCCCGACAGTGTTTGCAGAGCAAAGGCGAGGTCTTTTGCCGACTGGAAGCGGTTTTCTGGTTCCTTTTCGAGACAGTGCCGGATGATATCGAGATAGCCGGCTGGAATGCTTGCCTGTTCGAGACTCGCAATTGAAGGTTCTTCTTTGAGAACGGCCGTCATGGTGTCGACGTCGGTCTCGCCACGAAAAGCCCGGGAGCCCCCCAACATTTCGTAGAGAATCGCGCCGAAGCTGAAAATGTCGCTGCGGTGATCGACCGGCTTGCCCCGAAGTTGCTCCGGCGACATATAAGCGTAAGTTCCTACTACGGTGCCCTGTTTCGTTACTGTAGTCAGACTTTCGATCGAGCGATTGGCGTCGGCTGAAGGCTGCAGCTTGGCGACGCCGAAATCGAGAATCTTGATGCGGTCATCGTTTGTTAGAAAGATGTTTTCCGGCTTCAGATCGCGATGGACGATGTGGCGCTCGTGTGCCGCGGTCAAGCCCTGCGTGATCTGAAGAGCGTATCCACTGGCTTGCCGCACAGGAATTGGGCCGTCGTACAATCGCTGCCGCAGTGTTTTACCTTCGAGCAACTCGGAGACAATGTAAGGAGCTGTTCCTTCAAAACCGACGTCGAAGATGGCGAGGATATTGGGATGATTAAGCGCGGCAGCTGCCCGGGCTTCCTGCTCAAAACGGCGGAGGTGATCCGGATTGTCACTGAAGGCGGGACGGATCAGCTTCAGGGCGACGTCTCGCCCGAGCCTCTCATCGCGCGCGCGGAAGACGTCCCCCATCCCCCCCGAACCGATTTGTTCGAGCACTCGATAGTGTCCAATCAACCGCCCGGTCATAAGTGACACCGAACCATGTGCATCGGCATGTTAGGAAGGGACAGGTGGGCTCGTCAATAGCATTCCCGCGCCTCGAGTGACCTGCGGTGTGAGGGGGTGGGAGTCTGCGACGTGGCCGTGGTATAATCCGATTTCGCCTGCATGCGTATCGAGGCATGCTTTACCGAGGCAAATCAGTGATCTCCTCTGAAGGCGAATCCTGCGCCATCCAAGTTCTTTAAATACGAGGTCG
>AR_comb_assmDRAFT_10163672_pt1 | contig 47484 bp, 68 predicted proteins | sample ArasoioldDNA_FD_10543 | JGI IMG/M metagenome (IMG submission 10543) | reverse complement strand
ACGGGGTCCTCGACGAGCGTGGCGGCTTTGCGAAGCGGCTCGGTATGGTGGGTAAGGGGCCGTTCGGGTCTGCTGCCCATAGGGTGCTGAGCATTTACACCTTCTATCGTGTGGGCTCTGCGCCGCAGGTGATTATCCACACCACCAACGGCGACGTGCTCTACACCAACAACCCCGAGGCGGCAACGATTACCTGGGGTACCATCGCTACGGGCCAGTCTACGACGGAGCCCTATAGCTTCGAGACCTTTGCGAACAAGCTCTACATGAGCAACGGTGTTGACCCCTACGCTGCGTGGGATGGTACGACCCGGACTACCTTTCCCTCTGCGCCCAAGGGTAAGTACCTCCGCTTGTGGAAGGATACGATGTGGGTAGCCGGCGTAACTGGCCTGCCCGACCGTGTCTACTCTAGCAATCCCGGTGACGCAGAGACCTTCGCTGTGTCCGGGTGGATCGATATTGCCAAGGGAGATGGCGATCAGGTCTTCGCGCTCGCGACGGACGGCATGTTCCTCATCATCGGCAAGCGTAACCGCGCCATGTCAATGTCGGACCCCGTGACGTTCGCTAACCGCGTCGTGGACTTCGAGAAGGGCTTCGAAAGCCACTTCTCTGTGGCACAGTTCGAGGGCGCCATTTACTACCTTTCGAGGCGCGGAATCTGTCTGTGGTTGGGTGATACCCCGTCACGGATCATTAGTGGCAAAGTCGACCCGTTGTTCGACCCTACGATTCTGAACCTCGACGCTCTAAAGATCTCCACGGCGTACACCTACGAAAACCGCATCGGTTGGACGTTCGCTGAGGTGGGTGAAACAGCTGCTACCCTGCAGCTCGAGTATTACCCGCGGCTGATGGGTGAGGGTGAGAGCGCGGGGCCGTTCGCGTTTCAGCGGATGCCTGCACAGTGCTTCACGCGGTGGCGGTATGGTACAATCGACCGCCTCTTCGCAGCGAGTAACAAGGCCAACAAGGTACTACAGGCCTTCGGTCCCGTGGGTACGGACGATGGTGATAGCTTCGCTTCAATCGCTGAGACAGGCGCGTTGGACTTCGACCGCCCCACGGTGTACAAGTACCTGCGTCGCATGAGACTGCTGGGTCGTGGCCAGTTCAACCTCCTCATGCTTCGTAACTTCCGCGTGGACATCTACAAGACCTTCGTGATCGACATGGCCTCTGTGGGTGACCTTTGGGCTCCGAGTGATATCTGGGGCACTGATACTTGGGGACCTCAGGCTCTGTTGCAGGAGGCAAAGCTTCACCCCGATGCCTATGTGAGGTTCCTTACGCTGAGGTTCACGGACTCAGACCCCGACACAGGCACTAAGCCCATCCCTGTGGGTTCTCGTGATTACCGCATTACTGCTGGTGAGTGGGGTGTTTACGGCTACAACATGGACGCTATAGTGCTTGGGGTGCGAGACTGATGACTGCCTACAACGTGGTCAATGCGGGCAGTCTCGTCGCGGGCGAGCCGGAGGATATCTCGGTCATCCTTGCCAATCTCCAAGCCATTGCAGCGGTCATCAATGGTGGCTTGGACGACTCAAACCTGAACCCCGCTGCTAGCATCGTTGCCTCTAAGCTCGCGTTGTACCCTGCAGACGCTACTAAGTTCCTGAGGGGTGACGGCACCTGGAACCCAACAGCAAGTTACGGGACGACACTCCCTGCCTCTCCCGCCGATGGGCAGGAGGCAATCCTCGTCGACTCGCTCACGAATCCCACCTACCAGTGGCGCTTCCGATACAATGCTGGATCGTCGTCGCCGTACAAGTGGGAGTTCATTGGTGGTGCTCCCTTACACGCGGACGTTTTTGCCGATGAGACTTGGACACCTACCTCAGCGTGGACGGACACAACTGGACCTCGCATCGTCCTACCGCGAGCTGGTGACTACCATGCAACTGGTGGTAGTATCCAGATGACCAATGTCCAGGATACCCACTACATGGGACTCTTCAACGGGACTATAACTCAGCTTGGGATGTATACGATAGCTGCAACTGCAGCTAACACTTGGTCGGCATTGGTAATGTCAGCTGTCGGGAAAGGTTTGGCGGCAGCAACAGACATTCGCCTGCGGCATCAGCACGGGGCGGCAGGTACTGCACACGCCCAAGCTCGATGGCTCGACGTTGTACCGGTGAGGGTCTCGTGACAGCCTATAACATCGTCAATGCCCCTAGTCTGGTTGCGGGCCAGCCTGAGGATATCTCTGTCGTCCTCGCGAATCTGCAGGCTATCGCAGCCGTGGTAAATGGGAACCTCGATGACACCAACCTCAACGCGGCTGCTGCTATTGCTGCGTCGAAGCTTGCGGGATATCCCACAGATCCCTTGAAGGTGCTCAGGGGTGATGGGTCTTGGGGTACACCGCCCGCGTCGATGAGCTACGGCACTGCGCTTCCGGGGTCACCCGCCGACGGACGCGAGCACGTCCTTGTCGATTCCCTCACCGCCCCCACTTACATGTGGCACCTCCGCTACAATGCGGGCGCTACCGGGCCCAACAAGTGGGAGTTCATTGGGGGCACAGATCTCTTGCTACTGAACACGACTGCTGAGGCTATAACGTCGGGTGCTGGTGCTTGGGGAGATACTGCTACGGTTGGCCCTACGTTTACTGCTCCCCGTGCCGGTGCCTACAAGGCAGTGGCTGAGTGCCTCTTCTTGAATAATGCCGCTGCTGCTCAGGCGTATGTGCAGATGGGGCTTGGCTATAACGCGGGTTGGTCTACCCCCTTCTTCCAGCTCCTCACGAACTTCCCCGCAACCACAGGTGTCTACCAGTCGGTCAGTGGCTCTACCATTGCAAACCTAACGGCAGGTCAGGTACTACAGGCAAGGTACTTCAGGCAGGCCGCAACTGCCGTAACCGTGCAGTCTCGTGTCCTGCGTATCTCACCGGTGGCACTGGCATGACTGCCTACAACGTCATTGGTGCTACATCACTGGCCGCAGGTCAGCCCGAGGACGTGTCGGTCATCCTTGCGAATCTCCAAGCTATCGCTGCGGTAATCAACGGCCAGATTGACAACGCCAACCTTAGCCCCGCCGCTGCCGTCGTAGCATCGAAACTCGCCGGGTACCCCGCAGACGCATCGAAGGTACTTCGTGGCGATGGGTCATGGGCTACAGTCAGCGTCCCCTCGAGCATTCCCCTGGGAGCTCTGATGATGTGGCCTACCCTCACTGCACCCACAGACTGGTTGCTGTGTGACGGTGCCTCTTTGGATCGCACGACCTACGCAGCACTCTTTGCGGTGATTGGGGCCACATACGGCGCGGTCGATGGCACACACTTCACCCTCCCAGACCTTCGTGGCCGCGTGCCTGTGGGTAGAGGATCCAATGCCCTAGTTAGTACTCTGGGCAATAACGATGGTGTGGCAGAGGCCAACCGCCGACCGAAGCATAGGCACACACCCCACGCCCACACATACTGGGGTTCTGCTGCGGGGTCATCTGTCCCGGCCATCGTGAACCTAAGAGATGCTAACACTCCCGTCACGTCTAGTGCTAACGACGGCGGCTCGGGTGTCGCTACCGATTCCCTCGATGCGCCCGCTTACCAGGTGGTCAACTACATCATCAAGGCAGTCTAATGGCTATCACCTTCCCTACACGCGCGCGCCGAGATGACCCGAATGGGCACATGGTCGTGCAGCAGAACCTCGAGTTTCTTAGGGATGAGGTCGATAAGCTACTCGCCAAGTTCAGGCAGGGAGTCGCATCCATCTCCAATCCAGCCACCACTGTGGTGATCACTCATGGTCTGGGGCAAGCAAACTACTCAGTGACAGCCACTCCTACCAATGGTGACGTGGGTAGTAGGTGGTGGATCGAGAATAAGACTACTAACCAGTTCACGATCAGGGTCCAGACAACCCCCGGTGGTACAGCAACCTTCGATTGGGTGGTGAAAGGAGTCTAATGTCCACAATGTTCTTCCCCCAGGCCAAGCCTCTGGGTAGGGATGTGAACCTACCGGGCGCAGCAAAGGGTCAGGACTCTCAGTATACTGCCGCAGAGGCACAACTGAGAGCGGACATCAACCGCCGTTACGCTGATATCCTTCAGAATCTGGGCTACCAGAACGACAAGGGTGAGTTCATCCCTGGCGAGGTCGAGGCGCAGGCCGCACGACAGCGCCCGGAGATCCAGCGCAACAAGCAGTTCGCGGAGGAGGACGTCACGAAACAGTCCCAGAGGGAAGGTACACTCTTCTCAGGACTTCGTGCCGAGAACACCGCGCGGGCCCAGCACCCCTTCGTCCAGGCTCTCGCCGACCTCGACGTGGACGTGCCGAAGCAGCTCAATCGTCTGTACGAGGAGGCAGGCCGCACCTTGCAGGATTACACCATTCAGAACAACCTGTTGCTTGCGGACGCTGCTGCGCGTGCCAGTGCACGTGCTGCTGCCGCTTCGTATGGTGGGGGCGGCGGCGGGTACGACTACGGCGGAGGCGGCGGTGATGGTGGGGTTCAGCAGGGTGTTCCCGCGTTCAACCTCGGCATGCAACTCCCCGAGAACTCGGGCCTCAACACCGTCGACGACTGGATCAACCAGCAGATGCTGGCTGCTCAAAGGCAGAACCGGTTCCAGTCAGGTAACTGATCATGCCGCTCGCACCACAAGTCGCAAACCCTGGCTCCCGAGGTCAGGACTCCAGGTACAAGTTCGATCCCACCTTCATGGTCGATCTTGGAGGTGGGATCGTTACCGATGGTCAGTACACATACCGCATGGACGAGAACGGGCCAGACTCCATGCTGTCCCTCGACCGCCCGTCCGTGAACGCAGGCAATATCCCGCCAGCCGATGATACTGACTCGGTCATGCGGTACAGCCAGTCCCTGCGCCCAGGTCAGGGTGTGGGTACAGGAGGCGGCCCGTCACTACCTCCCCCACCCCCACAGCGTGAGTTCGTCTCTATGCCCAAGCTCAAGATGGGCCAGCAGATGGACCCGAGCCTGCAGTTCATCGACGTTGGTCCTAGCTCTTGGAGCGATCCTAACTACGGGGCACAGAACAAGGTGCAGTACCGAAGCATGATCGAGGCCCTACTGCCCTTGATCCGGAAGAACAACCCGGGGCTCTACACGAACACGGCGGACTTTACCAAGGACGTCGATGCCATCATGGCAGGCAATCCCAACCTCTACAAGCCTCGCCCCGTAACGCCAGTCGTCGCACCCAAGGCGGTAGCGCCTAGGACGATCCAGCCCCAGACGAAGCAGCCGGCGGTGATACTGCCAAAGCCCGCACCCAGACCCCAGTCTGTGGGTCATCCGCCTCCAATGCGGAATCCCCTACCAGTGAAGCCCATTCCCCAGAAGCCCCCACCGAAGGTAATCCTACCAACGAAGAGGCCGAGTAGAGGATGAGCAGCTACGCGAACGACCCAATTTACCAGCGCACCGCAGCTGAGGTCGCTGCTGAGATGGCGGCCGCGTCTGCTCCCATCGAGAGGGCTATCTCAGGCGCACAGCAGGATCAGGCTGGCGCACTACAGTCCATCGGCAACCTGTTCAGCGGTCTGCAGCCGAGCGTCGAGAATGCCACCAGGTGGGTGGGTGAGCAGTACGACCAGGCTATGGGTGCTGAGCAGGGCATCTACAACGCAGCCAATCAGCGGCTTGCCCAGATGCGTGAGGCTCGTGCCTCGGACGCACAGCGCATGGCTCAGATGATCGGTGGGCCTGTCGCTGTGAGTGAGTTCACCGCTGGCGTCGAGCCCTCACAGCAGTACTACGCGCAGTCGGGAGGGGGCCAGCTGCTCCACAGTCTGGCGTTGGCGCAGGCTGGTAAGCAGGAAGCGGCTGCGTTCTCAGGCCAGGTCTTCCCACTGCTGCGTACTGAGCAGGAGGCTGACGTCAGGTCCACGTTCGGCAAGCGCATCGCAGAGTTGAGAGGACAACTCTCAGACCTGCAGGCACAAAAGACTTCAGCGATCAACTCGCGGTTCTTCGAGAGGCAGAAGGCCGAGCGCGAGTACGAGCTCAGCAAGCAGGAAATGCAGCTCAAGAAGATCGCGCAGGACCGTGACTGGAAGGCTACACTCAAGTCTCTGGCACAGGACAATGCTCGCCTGAAGCTGGCACAGGCCGAGTCGAAGCGGGCCGAGTCCGTGCTCACGGGCAAGTACAAGAACAAGCCCACGCAGGCTGCAATCAGTCAGGCAGCGACCATCGCTCAGGGCAAGAAGGATGCGGCACTCCGCGAGAAGGAGATCAACGCCAGCATCCAGAACATGACGACCAACCAGAAGCTTGAGGCACAGCGGCTGGGGCTGACGGCACGTGAGCTGGCTGCGAAGGAATGGGACATGCAGAACACTGCCAAGCTCAAGGCTGTCGAGCTCGGCAACAATCAGCGCCAGCTGGCTATGGAGATCGTCGACCAGGCTATCTCACCTGAGCAGGGCAAGAAGATCTCTCAGACCGTCACCACCGAGGTCGACCGCATGACTGCGCTCACGAACAAGAAGGCTTACGGCATCAAGGACCCGACTACGGGCGAGATGCACTACTACCTCGACCGTACGGTCACACTGCCTGGCTCGAGTGTTCCGGGTGTCAAGGATCCCCAGAAGCTGTACGAAATCCTCGTCGGTTATCAGATCCCGCCACAGATGGCGGAGGGCATCGTCGAGTCCAAGCTCAGTGCTCCGACGTTCGAGCCTGGCAAGGTGAAGTACACCAAGTCGGAGATGAAGACCATGCCGTTCAGTCAGCTCCGAGGCGTAGCGATGCAGCTGGGCTACCAGCCGAAGGGTAACGCTACCCGCAACAAGCTGATGGCCTACGTCGCTAGCAGGGTCAACAAGAAGAAGTAATGCCACTCCCCCGCAGACCGATAGATCCCCTGAACCCCGCTGGTAGTCTTGGTCCTCCGAGGCTGGGTCAGGGTGTGCCTGGCGGCATTCGACGGCTGCAGCCTAGCCTCATCAACCCACTGAATCCGGCCTCGTCGATGAATGCCGCACGTCGCCCGCAGCAGGCGCTGGAGGATAAGTGGGAGAGGTTCAAGTCGTACCCGCGCCCGATGGTGGCTGAGCTGATCGGCAAGAAGGTGCAGGCTGCTCGCAGTCAGAACTGGCCCAGTGAAGAGGAACTGAGCCTGTCCGACAAGGAGATCGCTGACCTTCGTAGGATGGGTGTAGACAAGGACATGATCCCCTTGCTGCAGGACGTGGTGAGGGGTAAGCGTCAGTTTGGCCAGGGTCATGCTACTCACCGCTCGACGCTTACTGCTGTCAGTCGTGGGCTGGGCGCTATCGAGGCGACAGGTGCGGGGTTCTTCTCAGGCACGGAGGAATACCAGCGCAAGCATCATTACCAGGGCAAGCTACTCGACTACGTCTCTCACCCCTCCCGCATCTACAAGGAGCTGGGGGCTGGGTTCAGTGAAGTGCCTCACTCGGTTCGCACTGGGAAGACTTACGGTGACCTGCTGAGGGAGACTACCGACAAGAACTCACTGACTCACAAGTGGGCTATGCCTATCGGCCTCGGTATGTCCATCTTCTTCGATCCAACGACTTACCTGTCGTTCGGTGCCACCAGCGCCTCGAAGACCGCAGCGTATCACATCCTCGCAGAGGCTGACAAGCAGTCGTCGAAGGCTGCCACCAAGCTCATCATGGACAACTTCGGTAAGAACATCGACACCGTCCATGGTGCTGTCAAGGCGAACTGGAAGAACTTCGATGAGATTCAGGCTCACGTCCGATACCAGAGCGGCTCCCCCTGGACGCTGGGTGATGCGCTCGACCAGCTCAAGGCTGTGGGCCTGAATCAGAAGGACCAGATTCGCCGCACCAAGAACTTCACTGACCCCATGACTGGCATCACTGCCAAGGCTACTGCACGACAGCGGCTGGGTGCTACACTCATGCCTCAGAATGTGCTCGGCGGTCGAGGCATTCGCTTCGCTGGTAAGGAGATTCCGGGTACGCCACAGTTGGGTGCGAAGTTGGCTGGTGCGGGTCGTGGTATGGCTGCGGGTGAGAGCTTCGCTGCTCGCTTGGCTGAGGGTACCGGCGAGGCCCTGATCCCAGACTGGGGTGCTCGCCACGTCATCGAGGATGGTCGTCGTGCCAGCGCCCTCGTCGAGATGGCCCGATACAAGAGCTCTATCCAGAAGATGCAGACCGACATTGGTGCCAACGTCCGTGACCTTCAGCGCCCCTTCCTGGAGATTGCTGACGACATGGACCCCGACGAGTTGCTGCACACCCTCGCACCGGGAGTGAAGAAGGCATTCAGTGGAGTCGAGCCCCCTCGAGTGTTGGTGAAGCCTGAGGCACGTAGGGGTATCATGGCTATGGGTGACGATACCCTCGATATGGCCCAGCGTACTCTGAAGACCAACATCAGGGCTGCGGTGGATGACCAGATCGAGCAGGCAGTGAAGGCTGGCGTCACTCGCTCGTCCGTCACCAAGCTGTGGGACGATCTGGCTGGTCACTACGACGATCCGCTTAGGGCACTGGCTGAGTTCAAGTTCAAGGCTAGCGCACGAGCTCTGGGCAAGACCTTCGTCAAGGAGATTCTCAACGACCGTCGGTTTGCTCTGCCTATGAAGCCCATCCTGAGCGATGCTGCTGCTGAGAAGGCAGCAAAGGCTGCTGCTGCAGGTAAGGTCAGCGCTGACATCCTTGACGAGGTGCCCGCTGGCTTCGTCGAGTTCACCATGGGTAAGCAGCGGTGGGCTGTGTCTGACTCCATGATCGACGGGCTGCGTGACCTCACCAATCCGACGCGCCTCGATGGTGCACTGCAGCGCGGCTTCCGTAGGATGAACATCGTCCAGGACTGGTGGAAGCTGTACGCTACGTCACCGAACCCCGCCTTCCATGTGATGAACATGATCGGGGCTACCTGGAACAATGCGCTGGCTCACGTCTACAACCCAGGGGATTACTTCGACGCCATGCAGTACCTGTATCGCGGGCGTAAGGAGGAAGCTGCTAAGGTCGGTGCGAGGTTCGGTCCTCTCCGCAGAGTACCCCAGAGCACACCTGAGGGTAAGCAAGCACAGGCCATCCTCTCCGAGGCGGAGGCACGTTCGGGACTGGGTCGGTCGTCGTTCCTCTTCGGCGACGTGACACGAGGCCACTTCACACCAGGCCAATTGGCGATGAGTGACCAGCCTGTCAGTGAAACTTCCCCAATGTTCCACGAGATGGCAGGCCAGGCCCTCGAGTCTGGCAAGGGCTTGGCTGCACGGCAGCTCACACCTCCCGGCGGATTCCGTGAACCCTCTGTGGTGCATACACAGGTCAGGCAGGCTGCTGAGCACACGCAGATTCCAGCCCCCATCGAGCTAGTCCATCCTGCGATGATCCCGAATCCTGCTGAGCCTCTAACTGAAACTCAGCGGGAGACAATCCAGGCTGTCATCTCGAGGCATACTCACGGTCATGGCACAGCGCTCGACCCCAACGAGTTCAACATGGAGTATGTCCGTGAGCTCAAGGATATGCTTGATACAAGCAAGGCAGTGCCTCAGGTGAAGGTTGCATGGGCACCTGCTGAGGGCCTCGACCTTAGCCAGATCACCATCAATGATCTGACGGACCTTCCAGGCGTCAATGAGGCACTCGAGAAGTACGGTGGTAGGCTCGAGCACTCGGGTGCTGGCTTCGGTAGGCAAGATATCGAGGTAGAGTTCGATACCGTCGAGCAGGCCCACGCCTTCGGCCGTGAAGTCGAGGAGCAACTGAACCGCCTGGGGTCTAGTGAACTCGATGTGGAAGCTGGCCTCGTGGGTGCTGAGTCCAATGCGCCCGTCTACGATAACCTCGATGAGCTGCTCACTTACCTCAAGGCCAATAAGAACTGGCGCGGTCCTGAGGACTTCCCGGAGGGCTCACTGGCTAGGCAGTACTCCTCGCCGAAGCCCCGCAACTGGGACGAGTTCCACGATGCGGTGATCGCTGACCTCGAGCGCCTCACGAAGGAGCAGAAGGTTCAGTACATCAAGCCTAGCTTCCCCGACGCCCCATTCCGCACGCCCGGTGAGATTGCATCGGATGCTGCTGCTAGCGGACACACATTCCCACCCATCTTCCGTCCTACACCTCAGCAGATGGAAGATAGTCCGTACATGCGCTACTTCCCGGTGCTGGTCGATAAGCGTGATAGCTCTAAGATCTTCATCGGTAGTCCCGAGGATACTCACGACGATATCCTTGCGAGGTGGGGCGTCCCTGAGCCAAGCGACCCCGAAGAGTGGGCTCAGTACATCCAGGGTACAGGCGTCTTCAATGATGACGGCTCCATTGCTAAGATCAACATCTTCGCGGATAGCGACTACGATATCCCTCAGCACTTCGTCGAGGGTGCCCCCGCATGGGATGATCCCACCCGCCTCATGGGGGGTCCCGAAGGTGAGAAGCTGCAGAAGGCTGCTCTCGACAAGGCCAATGAGATCTACGCTCGCGTGTCGGACAAGCGTGTTGCTCGGATAGCACCTTCGGTCCGCGACCTCGCGGGTGACAAGCCCTACCTCTCATACTTCCGCGTATACCAGGACCCGAAGAACCCAGACTTCGTGATCGCTGGCGCTCCGGGCGACGATCACTACGAGGTGGTAGACGAGCTGGGCCTGAACCCCGAGCAGGTCAAGGACTGGTATCAGGGCACGGGCGTCTTCGACCCCGACACCGGCAAGATCGCCAACGTCAGCATCGTCCGTGAAGGCAACGACGACTGGGAGAAGGCCCCACTCATTCCCGACAACACGCAGGAGCTTAGCGAGCGCGCACTGACCGCAGCACGTGAGCTCTATGGTGAGACGGGTGCTAAGGTCGTCCCACAGGTGGTGCCCGAACAGCTCGTGGTCAAGGGCAAGCTTCGTAAGAAGGCCATCGCTAGGCAGTACGGTGTTACAGTTCCTCGTAAGGTCGCAGGCACAGCGCTCCTTGCGACAGGTAACCCGATTGGGTTCGTGGCGTTCATGCCTGAGCTCGCCCAAGCGGGCCGCAGACTGTCAGGGACCATCGAAGATATGGTGCGACTGGCACCCTTCCTGAAGTATTCCAAGAACCCTCAGATCGCTGGCGTTCTCCGCGAGTTTGGGCCTATCAACTCTGCCATGCAGATCGAGTACGAGGGCTTCACGAAGGCTGACCAGCAGATCATGTACGACATTGGGGCCAACATCTCACGCCAGTTCCAGTTCGACTACAGCAACCTCACCAACTTCGAGCGGTACGTCGCCAAGACCATCTTTCCGTTCTGGACGTACTACAAGAACAACCTCGCACTCCAGGTACAGCAGCTGGTCAAGCAGCCTCGCCTCTTCGGTGTGGCGCTGAAGACCATGAACTACATCAACGACAACGGCCAGAACTACGCGCTGGGACCGTGGGAGGAAATCCTGCCGAACTACTTCCAGAACCTGCAGGCCTTCCAGATCCCCGTGCCGAACTCGGTTCGTGGGCAGCTGGGCCTGCCAGAGAACATGCCGCTGTTCCTGAACCCGAAGATGCCCTTCCTCTCCATCAACCTGATCCCGAATGTGTGGGACATTCTGAGAGACCCCTCGAAGACTACGCCGCAGCAGTTGAGAGAACTCGTCGCACCTGTGGCAGGCGCATGGGGGCCCTTCTCACCCTTCCCCTTCGGTATTCCAGGCAGCAAGATCATGCTGGAGGCTGGTACGGGGTACAATCTGGGGCTGAATCGTCCCATCGACTGGCGCCGAGTCGAGTCTGGTGATACGCAGGAGGCCTACACCGAAGCACCGACCTTCATGAAGTACCTCCCCGACCAGCTCAACAAGTACTTCGGCATGTTCAAGGACCCCACGTCCGGCAAGCTGATGATAAGCCAGACTGGCAAGTACATCGTGGAGCAGATGACCACTCCCTTCATCAACAACCTCGGTAGTTCAGTGCCGATGCAGGGCGGCACCGAGGATGACATCTCGAGGCAGCGTGCTGACCTGGTGTCATGGCTCACCGGTGTACGCCTAATGCCCGCTGACGTACTGAGGCTGAACAGGAACTCTGCCTACACGCTGCTCAACGCACTCGAGGCCAAGCAGGATAGGCTCGATACGCAGGGCAAGACCATGAGTGAGCAGGACCTCGAACTGCTGGCGATGGTCCGCGCTGACCTAAAGGGCATTGAGGCACTGTGGGACATGAGGGAGATGGACGAGGAGGAGGCGAAGAATGCCCCGTAACCCGCTGCAGCTCATCGGCACCCTGCAGAAGGCTGGCTTCAAGGACGAGGGCCTCCGCACCGCGTTCGGCATCGCCATGCGTGAGAGTGGAGGTCGGCCTGACGCCTTCAACCCCGACGCCTCGACAGGCGACCGCAGCTATGGCCTCTTCCAGATCAATATGCTTGGCAATCTGGGGCCAGCGCGACGCCAGCAGTTCGGGCTCAAGAGTGATGACGAGCTATTTGACCCCATGACCAATGCCAAGGCTGCGTACCGCATGTCCAACGGTGGCAAGGACTTCGGTGCTTGGGGCATCGGACCGAATGCCTATCGCTCCGGGGCTGGCATGGAGACGATCAAGAAGTACTACGACCAGTTCCCGAAGATCCTTGCTGCTCAGCACAGCCCCAAGGTCAATGCCATGGCACAGCAGGCAGCCCGCAATCAGATCAGTGCCCAGAAGGAGATCAAGGACCCCACCTACATCGGGGCCATGTCGTCCCACATCTCCCAGATGTACGCCGGGCAGGAAGAGATCGCCAACGAAGTTGCTTCCTACATGAGCATGCAGGCTCAGGTCAACCAACGTATTCGTGAGGCTGCACCGTCGGAAACGACTCGCGGCCTTCTAGGGCGATTGGGAGGGTCGAGTGCGAGTATCGCTGAACGTGCAGCAGACAGGCCATTGCCACTACCCGAGTTCCCGTCCTTCCTCTACACTCCCAAGGAACCTCACCCGGTGGAGGAGGCCGCTACGCAGGCTCAGTACGGTGGGACACTCAAGCCTCCCATCAGTAGCAAGACGGGGAATGTGCCAGGCGTCGCTGACCCGAAGACACCCAAGGCCATTCAGCGGGTGCTGGCGATAGCTCACGATCAGATCGGGGTCCCATACGTGTGGGGCAAAGCAGATCCGAAGGGTGGGTTCGATTGCTCAGGTCTTATCGAGTACGCCTACGAGAAGGCTGGTATCCCGACCCCAGGCCGCCTTACCACATACAGTATGGCCAAGCTGGGCAAGTCGGTCAAGAACGACCAATACCGTCCCGGCGACTGGGTTATCACCAACGGAGGCAAGCACGTAGTGATGTACGTCGGTAAGGGTAAGGTCATCGCAGCTCCCCACACCGGTGAGCGCGTCCAGTACCAGGACTTGTCCCGCTTCAAGGGTGACATTGTGGACGTGAGGAGGTTCGTGTAATGCCCAACCTGCAGGATATCCTACCGCCTGGTCTCGATCCCGCCATGCTACAACAGGGTGGCCCTCCGGGCCCTGGCCCCATCTCTGGTGGTCAGATGGTACCCGGTTCACCTGGCCCACAGACGATGCCCGAGGTTGGTGGGCCTCCTCCGATGGGTGCCCCCGAGGGTGGTGGCCCTCAGACCATGCCTTCGCCTGGAGATCGCCCTGAGGTACCTGAGTCGGGGCTGAACCCAGCGTTCGAGGAGCGGTTCGTTGCTCTCCGCAATGCCGTCCGCGAACAGGGAGGTGATCTCTACATCTACTCCGGCCCGCGTAACAAGGAGCAACAGCAACAGCTCCTACAGGAGACTGCGGGTAAGTACGGGGATATGAAGGAGGCGATGAAGCGGGTCAAGCCACCGGGCAAGTCAACACACGACCCCGAGTACGGCGTCCCGCTTGGCATGGGGCCTGGCGCACTGGGTGCTGACATCCGAGGAGACCTGCACCTCGCACACAAGCTGGGTCCTCACTTCGGCCTCGTGTTTCCTAGCCAGCAACAGCCCTGGCACATGGAGTTCGCGGGGATCGACAAGATCAAGACCTAGGAGGCATCATGAGCACCACTGCAGAGCAGCTCGACGCTGGGTACGAGGTACGGCGGGTCGCGAAGGCTATCTACGCCGGCCTGTTCGCTGGGCTGGTGACGCTGGCTGCACTGTTCGTAGACGATATGACCTTCGACGACATCTCCGCGGCTTCGTGGATCGCCGTAGCTATCGCCTTCCTCGGTGGGTTCGGTGGTACCTATGCGATCCCGAACGCACAGCCCCCCGTCGTGAGCCAGTCGTCGACTCAGCGAGTGCCGGTCAAGTCCAGTTGACGAACGGCAACGGCAACCAGCTCGCGAGTCGAGCGATCATGGCCCTGGCGATCATCTCTCTCGTGGCAATCATCGGGGGAATCGTTGCCGGCTTCTTTCATGGGGCAACAGGCGCCATTGTCGCCATCGCAACAGGCGCTGTGGGTGGGATTGTGGCTATCGTCCTGAAGATGCAGGATACGAACAAGCCTTAGCTGTCGGGGTCCCACTCGCCCCGGCCGGGGGTCGCCTCCTCGCCCCTGCAGCGGGTGCCCGGTCTACGCCTCCTGATCGGGTGCCCGCTGATATTCGCATCGTCGAGTCGCAGATCGGGGCACGCGCGGAGCGCGCTTTAGAGCATGCTTACAGCGCTCGACACTGTTCGGCTGATTGAATACGTCAACCGAACAGTGCCGAACTTTAGAGTCGCTCTAGATCACCAAGGTTTGCAAGACCAAGGTGACCAATCTCTACCTGAGTCGACGAAGTAACGGTATGCTGCACGGGCCTGGACCCATGGGTTCCAGCCATGACCGTACTTTGATCGGGCATAGTAGCCCATCTGGAACAGTCCGAGGTACTGACCGTTCGTCGCTCCGATGGTCAAGCCGGATTCACATCGAGCAACGCGGATCGCTTGCTGACAGTGCGGGCCGAACACCTTACAGATTACTGCGGAGTTACGTTCTTTGTACCCTGCCTCTGCTGTTGGTGCGAAGGCTAGCATCACTAGGACGAGAGCCGTCGCAAGACATAGAGGGCCAAACCGCATCCATCACCTCTTCCTCTCCAGTTTCGCTAGAAGTTGGCGTACCTGATCCACAGACTCAACGACCGCGGCTATCCCTCCGGACCGTTTGATATCTGAGAGCACCACCTCTTGAATGAGGGAAGGCTTCCCGCCTGGTAGCTTGACTTCTAGCCCAATAAACCGACCCCTGTAGCAGACAAGAAGGTCGGGTATGCCAGCTTCCTGATAGGAGTCGTCCCCGTGGATCTTGAAGCTTCGCGCTCCTTGAGCCTCCAGGTATCGCTGGATCTTTTGGACTAGTTTCCTTTCAGGTTGCATCGAGGGATTGTACCATAAGACGGGGACCCCCCACCCGCAGGGGGAGATAGCAGGCAGGGAGTCCCCTACGAGCGGGCACTAAGAGGCGACAGCCCGCTCGATCCTAGAGGTCTTCGACATCCACGTCCTCGAGGTCCTCGTCGTCTTCTTCTTCCTCCTCGTCTTCGTCTTCCTCCTCCTCTTCCTCGGAGTCGTCGGACTCGACGGGGTTGGCCTCGTCACGCGGGAAGACCGAGGCAACCTGAGAGGTGATGCGGTCGTTGAACTCATTGTCCTCGACGGCTCCTCCCACGACCTTACCGTACAGTGTTTCGGGGTCGAAGTTGACCGCCTTCCCAGCGACGTTCTTGCCGAGCGCAGCATGGATCAGGTTCCTCAGATTCCACAGAGCATCGGGCTTGAGCGAGGTGTTCATCCTCAGCTTCTTCCCCTTGTGCTCACCCTCGTGGATCTGAAACGTCCAGCGCAGGTACTTCGCCCCGGACCTCTCGCCTGTCTCCTCGGTGCAGTCGACGATCTTGAGGATGTAATCACCCTCGGGCACTCGCACCCGTCCGCCTCCGCGACGGATCTCCTTGTCGACTCCACCGAAGTCGATCTTCATCTTCTTCGCCACTACGTCGCCTCCTCCTGACTCACTCCGTTGATGGTATCTATCATCTTGCTGATATCGGGCGCATCTACCCATGCCCCGAAGGCATTGTTACGGTCCTTCGTGTCGTACCGTTCGTTCGGCCCCGTGAGTAGACGGCGGCGTGTCACCTTCCTCCTCTTATCCCCCTTTCTGACGACCACCTGGCGTGTGTGCAGATAGCCTATTGTATCACACGCCGCCTCGAGATGTCCGCCGATGGCAGGTGATACAGCAGGCCCCACAGTGACGGCCCCAAGATCCTCGTCTTCCTCCTCGCCACCACCCTCGCGGTTGACGCGGGTGAGTGCCGTGAAGACTACATGCATGTCCAGGTTACGGTAGTTGGTGATCCAGTTCTTCATGAGCTTGGACACCTTACCGTAAATCTGCCTCGATGGCATGTCAGGATCACGGCTAGCATCGAGCGTTGCTGCCTCGCCTAGCACGAAGTTGAGGAACATGGTCTGTAGCCCAGTACACCCGTCCACAGCGACAGACCTGTACGGGTGCTGTCCTGATTGCAGGTACCAGTACGTCTCCACGAACTCGTCGATGCTCGCGATGCGGATGGCCTTCGGGTCGATATCCTTCTTGGTAGACTTCGTCCCCTTCTCGTCAATGTCCATCAGCAGTACATCAGGAGCTGTGGCAGCGAGTCGTGTCTTGCCTGCACCAGATCGCCCGTAGATCAGGATGCGCTCCCAGTCCTCGAACTCGCTGGCGTTTTTGATGCGGGCTTCTACCCGCTTGTTGATCTCCGACTGCGACGCGGGCCTAGCAGTTGTAGACCTACGCGTCGAGGAGGTCCTCTTTGCCATACCTCTCGCCTTCAAACTCGTAGTTAGCTTGGATGAGTGGGGTCACGTCCAGCCCTTGGAACTCTGCACAGCAGAGGTCGTGGTAGTCACAGCTGAACTTGCAGTTGTAGAAGTAGGACCTCGGCGGCACCTTCGACCTGCTCTGTATGTCTTGGATGGTCGAGATGTACTCCTTCAGCCCCCGGTCGATGCGGGAATCCTCGACGGGAATCCTCTCACGACGGAACCACAACTGCTCGCGACCCTTCAGATCGTCGATCTTCTCACGGTAGAAGTCGACCCACAACTTCCATTCGTCGCCGTGTGCCTCCTTGATAGCTTGCAGGTAAGTGTAGAGGTCCGTGTCCAACTTCTTGCGCCGCGTGACTGAGCCGGCTGGCCCTCGTGAGCTGTTACGCTGGAGGGTGTACGGTATCGTTGGAGCTTTCGTTCGACCGTAGTTGAAGACGAAGCCACGAATGTCAAGCCCCTTGCGTCGCAGGGCCCACACATACATCAGGGCCTGTGGGGACATCATTCGCTCGTCGGGTGCTGGGATCTGCCGGACCCACTTCGCATCCCAGATCCATAACCCACCGTACTCTAGGTCCTCGACGAGCAGGTCGATCATGCCCTTGAACCGTGCACCCCGAAGACCGGGTATGTCAGCGCTGATGATCTGCTCGATCACTGGCTTCTTGTCTATGATGACCACGTTGTAGCGGTCGCGGTCGTTCTTCCAGAACCTGAGGTATGACTTGAACAACCTCTCGCACTCGTCGTCCAGGTCTCCTAGGTCTTCCTTCTCCTCGTCGAAGAGGGCCTCAAACTCAGCTGCCAGGTCTTCCTGCAGTTCCTTCCAGGAGGACACGTCGTAGGTGTTGGGCCCGAACTTGATAGAGAACTCGGGCACCCCTGCCCACTGGTAGTGCAGTGCTTGCTGGAGTGCGTGCATCCACGACCCACGATAGAGAGGGAGCTTCTTCCTACGAGGCACCATCTCCTGTCGCGGACGACCACCGTACCGAGCAGCGTAGTCGTACCTGAAACTGTACTGCTTCTGGCAACGACGGAACTGCTTGACTCGGGACTGATTGTAGTTTATGACAGCCATAGCAGCACCCACACTATGAGGCCTACGAACCCCCAGATCACTGCCAGTATTCCCAGCGCGACTAGGCAACCCAGCACATCCCTCGCAGTGACTCTCCCCATACCGTTCATTGTATCATGCTCAGGAGTACCCAGTGAAGCCCAGGCCAGCAGCGTCGTCGATGCCCTGCCAGTACTGTCCCTCTTCAACGTCAGCCACGACAGGTACGGAGAAGTCGAGGCCGAACGTCTTCTTGAGTGGGAGATTCTCCATCACCTCCTTGATGATTGGCATGTAGTAGTCCACCTTATCCTCTCTAATCTCGAAGCCGATCTGGTCGTGGTTCGTCATGACCATCGCAGCCTCATGTGGGTTCATGTGCGGTTGCAGCTTTACCATCGTGAAGAGCATCATGTCCGACGCGCAGCCCTGCACGGGTGAGTTGATCGCCTGACGCTCAGCCTCCATGCGCACCGAGCGGTCACCTGAAAGCACGTCCGGCAGATGCCGTGTGCGTCCGAGGGGTGAGGTTACATACTGCACCTCATTCACCCTGCGCTTGACTCGCTCGTGCCACTTGAGCAGATCGGGGTACAACTCGAAGTACTTGGCGCGGAACAACTCAGCCTCGCCCAACGACACGGCAATCTGATAGCTCTTCGCTGCATAGTTCTGGAACTTCTTGGGGTACATGCCGTAGAGGAAACCGAAGTTGACGGCCTTCGCCTGCTTACGTTCCTCCTTGCCAATCTCGCTGGGGTGCTTGCCCGTGACCATCGACGCAGTGAGCAGATGAAGATCCTCTCCGAGGATGTACGCTCGCCGCATACGTCGCTCACCTGACACGTGGGCTGCGATCCTCAACTCGATCTGGGAGTAGTCTGCGCTGACGAACCTCCAACCCTGTGGGGCACCGATCACAGATCGCACGAAGGTATCACGTGGGACCTGTTGCAGGTCACCTGACAGCCTACCAGTCACCGCACCGTACAGTTTGTAGGTGGTGTGCATCCTGCTGTTCAGGTCCAGCTTCGTAGCCCACGCAGCGAGGTACGTGTTCATCCACTTGAGCTGGAGGGTGCGGTACTCGAGCAGTGCCTTGACTACCGGGTGGTCGATGTACTCGATGACCGAGTCCTCGTTGGTGCTGGGATTGCCGGACTTCGTGAACTGGACAATGTCTAGCCCAAGCCCACCCTTCTTCGGTGGTGAGTACAGCCACTTGGCTACCTGCTGAGTGCTGTTGAAGTTGAAGTCGTCACGCCATCGAGCTGGCATGTGCTCCTTCATCAGGTCCGTGCGCTTGGTGATGTGACCCTGGAGCTCGCCTATTCTGTCCCACAGTTTGTCACGGTCGACCCACATGCCCTTCATCTCGACCTGCTGGATGACGTGGGAGGCAGGCATCAAGAGCTTCGCGAAGAGGCGCAGGGATCGGGGGTTGGCCTTCAACTCGTCGAGCAACTTCGGCCGTAGTTGGTGGGTGTACCCGACGTCCGCGCCATTGTAGATCGACAGCTCTCGCAGTGGTATTTTCAGGATCTTCTCGGGCTTCAGGTCCAGCCCCTTGTAGTTGTCCGCGCCGAGGTATGCTTGGCTGAGGTACCCAAGGTTCTTCGGTCTGTTCTCGTCTACGACGTGAGCGGCCAACATGATATCGAAGCTGTGCTCTAGGAATACTCGGCCTCCTGCGAGTTGGACATTGTCGTGCTTGGCGTTCTGCCCCACCAGCTTCAGGTCGTCACGCTCAAGGGCTGCCTTCAGATGGAGTAGAACCTGCTTCCACTTCTTCTTGAACGGTGACTCTGGGTGGTAGAGGGGAACAACGTATGCGGTTTCACCATCCCAGCTTACCCCCAGTACCTGGATCGACCAGTCCTTATGCCATGGAGAGTACCGATTCTCCACGTCGTAAGCGACGACCGTACCTGAGGGTAGCTTGTTGATGGCATTGATCAGAGCTCGGAGTCCTCGACCTGTGGTAACCAGCTTTCGGCGGACCGCGACAGCTTGCAGCTCGCCTCGAGTAGCACGGGCAAAACGTCTAATATCTTCGGAGAAAACTGTATCTTGTCCGGGGTTTCGGAGAACGTATGCAGGATGAATCGTAGCCATGACGAACCTTTTGGCAAAGACAGGGTCTTTGACGCTGAGCTGTACTCCGCGCTTGTCAGGCTTGGTGATTCCTGAAGTTCTCGCAACAGTTCGGAGAGCAACGTTTCCCAGGAGGAGAACGTGAGTTGGGTCAACTGCTTCGACTTCTCGTTCCAGATAGAGACGGCAGGACTCCCACTCGTCTCGCTCTGGCGTACGATTATTCGGAGGTCGGCACTTGACCACGTTAGTAATGTAGCATAGATCTGGCTCAAGGCCAGCATCTCGAAGCTTTCGGTCGAGAAGTTGCCCCGCTCGACCACTAAATACTTTCCCTGTTTCCTCTTCATTAGCGCCCGGTGCCTCCCCTATCAGCATAAGACGGCCAGCCGGGTCACCCCGGCCCATCACACAGACACGATCCGTGTACTCGTGGAGCTCGCAACGTGTGCAGTCGTGGTTAGCTAGATGATCCAGGAGGGATGTCATGTTCCTCGACTTCGAAGGTAGCGATTCGACCATCAAACCGTGGATTCTCCTCGAGGGCCTTAGCCGCGTCGTGGCAGGCCTTGACCCACAGATGGGAGAAGTCGACTAGGTCCTGTTCCTCGACGGCTAGCACCCCGACTACGCAGATGGCAGTATAGCGGCGCATAAGATACCCGCGTTTAGTAGGATGTCCAGCCCCGTGGGGTCACGATATTCCTCGGTGAATCCTACAGCCCTAATGCCCGCAGCGATCAGCAGACGTGAGCATACAGGGCACGGTGATACGGTCACGTAGAGCGTAGCCTTGTCTGTAGAGATGCCCTGTCGAGCCGCGAACGCAAGGGCATTCGCTTCTGCATGAGTCGCGTTCAGACACCCCTCCGCGTAGACCTTCTCCTCCCGCGGGTAGCCGTGGTTGTTGTACGAGCAGTGCGGTGCTCCCGGCGGTGCGCCGTTGTACCCCCAGCTGATACACCGACCATCCCTGACGATCAGAGCACCCACCTGCTTACGGTCACACGTACCCAGCTTGGCGAGGTCGAACGCGATGGACATAAAGACCCGTCGCTTGTCTACGCTAGACATACCTTAGGTCCCCGTGGTGTACGTGGAACGAGTACGCGGTGAAGTACAGGTGGCCTGGTCTGATCTGTGCCCACGACTCAGAGGCTGGGTCGAGGTCACGAGTCTGCAGCTCGTTCAGTACCCAGAGCATGAGTAGGCAGGCCATGTAGAGGTCGTCGCGGAAGTGACGGATCAGGTCACAGCTGCGGATGGGGTACCACATGTGCAGCATCTGGTTGCGCTGCATGAAGTGGTAGTGGAGGGTACACGGCACACGCCCTCGGTGCACAACGCCAGTGTCCTCGGGGAAGAAGATCGGAAACGTTGCTTGCCGCGTCAGCGGCTCCCTCGCGAGCAGGTCTACCACGTCGTCGAGGTCACCCCATTGGTAGCGTATCCCCCAGATAGGGATCCTGTTGTGCGCGTGGGGTCGAAGCCCCATGTTAGCCTTCTTGGGCCAGAACCTTTCCTGGTATGTGTGAGAGAACTTGTCGGTTTGCCTCGCGTCCATCGCTGACGCATCCTGTCCTCGCCACCAGGGCCAGTTCATGTACTGCTCGCCTGGGTTAGTGGGCTCGCGACCGACACGCTCCTCGAAGTGATCGTCAGCCCAGGGCAGGTTGGGTTGAATCTCGTCAGCCAACCTGTTGGGTAGAGTGTAGCCCTCATAGAAGGTAACGCCCGCCCGATCAACGGGGACCTCGATCTGCAGGTTGATGAGCTCCTTCGTTCTCAGATCGGGGTGCCCCTTCGTCGAGACCCCTTGCCACTTGCCCGTGTCAACGTCTGCCCCGTAGGCCATGAGCTGGTCTCGGGAATAGTTGATTGCCTGCGAGAAGTTGGTGTGGAACATCAGCTGTCGAGTTCCTTCGGCTTGTCATCCTCGTCCCTCACGACCTCGCCCTCGATGACCTCGGTCTCAGCATCGTAGAGGGGATGATCGGGTGGGAAGAACCTCTGCCCCACATCGTGCGGGTGGGTGACGCCTCCGACCCCTCCCATCACGTCGTCCACGAAGCTGACCTGGCCTCCCCTCGCCTCGGCTTCCTCGGGTGAGATGTTACGCCCTCTGTGGGCGGTGCCAGTCTGTGCTGTGCTCTGGATGGGGGCGAACTCGTTGGGCATCGTTTCCCATGCGGTCGCGAGGTCCTGCATGTTCGGGTTGAGCTTCTTCATGTGCTGTTCCATGATAGTGACGGCGGAGTTGCACAGCGAATCCCACTCGGGATCACTCGGTGCTGCGTCAGGAACAGGTACTACGTAGCGATGCTGGATTTGGACATACCTCATGGTGACCTCCCGGTCGTCGTGTGTGCGTAGACGTATTGTATCACACGGAGGTGCTGTCCTGTACTACAACCCGATGGCCTGCAACTCCATGTCCTCAGTGGTCACGGTAGGCAGGAAGTCCCCGGCTATGTACTCGCGGTACCTCCGCATGACCCGCTTCAGCGGGCCGTACTTGTTGTCCGTGATGCCCTGCTCGGTGAAGTCCACGATCTTGTCGTACCACTTGCCGACCAAGTTGATGGTAGGAAATTTTTTGCGGAGAGCGGTGTTGTCTAAATCGTCAACGAACTCCGTCTTGAACAGCATGGGCAGGCTCTTGAACCCATGGAATTGGAGGGCATCTACGTGCCAACGGAACGCGAAATCCTCAGGTGCAATTCCAATGTCCTCTCCGATTCGCCGAGCAAGTACGTGAGCGAGCGCCAGATCAAGCCCTCCAATGTAGGCGATGTAACTGACGCGACTGTGGAGGCTAAGCGTCGGAGTTCCTTTGCGTGCGTCTCCTCGGTACGTAAAGCCCAGCATGCAGTTGCCCCATCTGTGCTTCTTAGCCTCACGAGCCACATTGTGGCAGAACATCGTGGTGACTGCGCCTTTCGCACCTTGACCTCTGCCCAGTTCTCCCGCCTTAAATAGGAATCGTTCAGTTTCCACAGGGTCAAGGTACTGTCGGACAAGTCGATTCCACCTTTGCTTGTTGAGCCACAGGTCACGGCCCATGTCTATGTCGAACTCCATCGACTCGCAAGCAAGCAGGTTGTCGTAGGCGATGGTGTCAGCACTGCCGACGATAGACAGGCCGCCGTTGTCGAGGGTCCCTCGCCACATGCGCCAGATGCTGTCGCGCCAGAGCTGGCTGAGGGTGTGATGGTTCTTGACCACTAGATCAGCCAGCTTCCGGTGTTCTTAGTCGGGTCGCCCTGCATCGGCAGCGAGCAGTAGGACCGGCCGTCGATAGAATCCGAACCTGTGGGACAATCAGCAGGTGACCCGCCCGAGCGTACACCTGACAACTCAAGGCCATCGCCGTCAGCTGAGTACTGAGCTACCTCGTCTTGGTAAACACCACTAGACAGACGGACGATGCCAGGTCGGAGTGAGCCATCCGGGTTGAACATACAGTACCGGGCGTCAGCTCGGTCGGTCTTGTAGGCAACGCGAGGGGCGACCTTCTTGTACGTCTGGGGAGGGGGCTGAGTTGGTGAAGGATACTCACCGTAGTTGATGGTCGACAGTCGTACGGCCTCGACACGGTAGGGTTGCTGTCCCTTGCTCATTCTGACTGAGCGACGGGTCGGGTCCATCGTCTTGCTGCGACGGACACCCGCCGAGTAAAACACGTAGCCGTCGCACCCCGGGACGGGGTCCCATCCGAGGGTGATGGTCGTCGCGTCTTCCTTGATCTTACGTAGCTCCATGCTCATGTTGTGCCATCCTTCGGGTTGAGCCGCCAGTTACGCTGCTGAACTTCCTTCCACGCATCCATGATACAGTCCTCGAGGTCGAGGCCGTTGGTGTTACAGTACGAGGCCATGTAGATAAACAGGTCGCCCAAGCTGTCGGCCTTGTAGTGCCTGTTCATCTCCGTATCGTCCTGCCCACGGATCTTGTTGTGGCCCTTCAGATGTGCGTGAGCAAGCTCCCCTACCTCCTCTGTCATGCCAGCCAGTGCTTCCCACGGCTCGACGTTTGGGAAGTTCTCGTACAGCCAGACCTTCTGCTGTCGCTGGAACTCACGGATGTTCAGGCTAGACACGGGCTGACCTCTCGATATAGTCACTGACGATGGACAGGAAATCGTCCTGGGGGTGTCTCGTGTAGTCCCAGTCCACGACGCTGTCCCACAGTGCGTTGGCCCATATGCCATAGGCTGCCCAGTACGCGAAGTGGATCTTCTCAAGTGCCTTGTCGTCGACCCCCTCCAGCCTGTCACGCTGACCGATGTTGGCGATGGCCACCTCCCAAGGCGGGAGGCAGAAGATGACGAGGGGCTGGAAGTTACACAGTGCCATCGTAGCGAGGGCCATCTTCTTACCCTCGACCAGCAACGACCTGTGGGCCGTCGCGAGCTGGTAGATAGGCTCGGAGATGTAGAAGCAGCGGTCGTACACAGCCTGCTCATCGCGTGCAAGCTGGTCATCCCACCACTCTACTATGCCTACCCCATCGGGGCCCGACTTTGAACTGAGCCCTGGATACCTGCGGTACTCTAGCCCATACCTCTCGGCGATGAGCTTGGCCAGCTGTGTCTTGCCTGACCCGTCGGGACCTTCGCAGATAATCATGCCCGGTCCGTTGCCTTGTCGCCTCGCTCGACCACGACCTGCTTCTTGAAGTACACGGCGAGCTCCGTGTCTTCATCCTCTGCGACCGTGAAGGGTTCCCACCCTCCCTGAAGCGCGTCGACTATCGCATCCTCATCCCCCACGCGCTCCGTGCGTAGCATCCACTCTACTGCCACTTCTCGCCTCCTTCTTGTATTACCATTATATCATACCCTGAAGATACCTACGGGGATTCCTCATCAAGGTTTGGTGCGCGTCCTCCTTATTCCTAAGTCCTGCCATTGCTGAGACGTCAACCGTACCAGTGGCAAGGATATGCGTATACCGAACGGGCCTCTTCTGGTTCGGGCCGCGTACTCGATTGAGTGACTGCCAGTAATCAACCCACCCATCCGGTGTCGAGTAATAGACCACTTCAGCTGCCGAGCTGAGGTCGATCGCTTGCTTTCCAGTTTGGATCTGAAATACCAGGGCTGTAGGCTTCTTGCTCTGTCGGAGTGCCTTGATATACCGAGCGCGATCCATCTTACTGGTGGATCCTTGTATGACCCCCACTCTATACCCCACCAGCTCAGCAACTTCCCCAAGGGCTTTGACCTCCGGTAGGAAACGAGCGTATACGATGGCGTTTTCTTGCTGATCCAGCAGTACTCGGAGCCACGCCGCCGTAGCCTGTATCTTCGCATCATGGATCTGCCGCCCGTCGGTGAGAAAACCACCGGCGATCTGTAGTAGTCGCAGTCGCCTAACGCCGGAATTCTTCGCACTTATGTAGCCCCCTTCAAACTCCACTATCATTTGGTCCAAAAAATTACGGTAGAGTTTTGCTGCCTCGTTAGGTAGCGAGACACGCACCGAGTTCCAGAATTGCTGGCCTGCAAGGCCTGCCTCTTCCGCGGACATGGTAATACTGTGCTGGCGTATCTTCTTCATCAGCGGCCTGGTGTTCTGGTACTGCACCACCTGGAAGCGGCGCGGCCCATGGCCATAGAGACAGTGCTTGGCGTCGAACTTAGCCACGCTAGAGCCCAGGATGGTCTCATCCATGATACGGAATTGAGCGAAGATGTCACGCCAGCCTTTGGGGTTGGGCGTACCTGACATGAGTACGACATAGGGCCGACCATTCCCACGCGCTTTACGGAGCCGTCGCACCATCTTCCACGCATCCTGCGCACCACGACCCCCTGGCCGCTTGTACTCATGGCTCTCGTCGATGAAGATAAGGTCCGGGTCGAACTTCTCGACGATGGCCTGCTTCGGCCTTACCAGCCGCTTCTTGACCCTCTGGGCCCGCATGGTCTCTTCGCGCCCGGCGAGGAAGAACTGCAGCGTCTCACCATCCCCCCAGTACTCCTGGAAGTTCTCCACAGAGTAGTCGAGGGTACAATGGCGGTCAATCTCTTCCTCCCACACGGACAGGGCGATCTTTGGGGCCAACACAAGGACCCTGAGAGCATTATCCTCCTCTCTGCTCTTCAGGGCCCATATGTTAGCCACGTCGATAGCGACCTTGGTCTTCCCCAGGCGAGGCTCCATGAACAGCGCGTAGTTACGGTGCCTTACCGCTGCAAGCGTTGCCCGCGCCTGGTGCGGGAAGCTCTTAGTCTTGGGGCGGTATGTTGTCAAGGATCCACTTCGCCAGCGCGCGAGCGCTGTTATTGGACGTGTGCAGCACCATCAACTTCTCTTTGTGCTGTGGGTTGTCCTGGATGATGCGGTCGAAGAACACGCCACGGTCTGTGAGGTTGACCTGCAGCTTGAACGGCGACCGACGATACTTACTGCCGATCTGTGCCCTCACGGCATGCCTGCCGCGCGCCTCGCCTCCATCTGCTCCTCGAGCTCTGCCTTACGAGCCCCTGCCAGCACGGCATTGACGCCCTCGATGAGCTCGGGGAACAGCTCACAGCTGTTGTTGGACTGGGCGACGATGAGCCCGTTGAGGAAGTTCTGCCCCTCCTCGAGGCTCTCGATACGGATCTTCAGCGTTGCTGGCTTGAAACCAGCCATTAGTGCCTCCTTCGTCTTGCTCTAGCGCGCTTCTTTTCCCGCTGCACCTCTGTGAGCGGCTTGACACGGCGAACTCCCCGCTTGATCGGACGTGATACAAGCCAGAAGTTGCTCCGTTGGTACTTTGAGTCTCGGTTCGTGAGGCCACAGACCCGGCAATGGAGGAGGGGTACGGTGCGTTCCTTTTCCTCCCAAGTTTCGGGGTCCCGCATCAGGAAGCCGAATGTCTGCTCAGGGTATGATCGGTAGAACTTACGTGCCTTCATACAGCATGGGCACCACTTCCACGGTTTCGGCAACTTGCCGACGAGGGACGTGGGAATCTCCATACCGATCCTGCAGACGATTGTTGCCCCCTTGTCCACATACTGTGCCCGCTCAGCAGTGAACTGGATGGCTTCGTACAGGGTATTGAAGTACTTCTTCAGCCGACGATTCGTGGTGGGCGACCTCCATGTGACGTACCATGGATAGCGACTGACAATCTGTGAGTGGTTGAGGGGGGTCTTGAGGGCATACCTGACGCCTAGTGGCACCTTCCACTCGTGGTCACCTGAGCGATATACCCCTCCGCGTATGCGCGAGACGATGATACCGCTTCCCTTGCTGTGACGGTTTTGGAGCCATGAATAGACGCGCGGATCACTAGCATGGTACCCTTTGAGCAAGTTACCTTTCTCGCCTCCACCGTAGAGATCCTCCAACTTCTGGGGGCGAGGCTTGTCCCTAGACGTCAAAAGCCTCGGCAAACGATTGTACCTCCTCAATCTGCGAATGAAGCCACTCATTAGTGGACTTCAGACGCTCCTCCCAGTTACGCTGCACGTGCTCCGGCCAGTGTGAACTGACCGCAGAAAAGAGCCCCATGTTCACACAGAGCTCCATCGCGGTACTGCACACATCCTTGAACAGTTCTTCCTGATAGTCGTCGTCAGGCAGGCTGGTCACCTCCTCTCGGTGTATTGAAGGCCTCATTGTTCGCGTGATACCTCGATCATATCATAACCGAATCCGACTTTCAAGTCTGCCAACGGTAACCATACAGTGGCATACTTGCAGGCCGTTCTCCTGGATGATACAATGGATGTTACCACACCGACGAAAGGAGGCGGAATGGAGTTAGAGGCCGAGGATTTCCTGGAGATCGTGTACGGCGAACGGCCAGGCTGGGTAGGGCTCCCCGCGAAGGTCGGCAAGTACTGGGTAGAGTTCTCGACGGAATGGCCAGGCGATGGAGTGATTACCCGCAGGATCGACACCTGCCTGCGTGACCGTGAGGACCTGTACTACTCCGTAGCACAATTCCAGAAGAAGGGGAGGCGAATTGAGGACGTACAGGGCTCATCCTGGCTGTGGGCCGACCTCGACGAAGTACACCCCACAGATGCGGCGAAGCTTGGTTACCTGCCCACAGTGGCCATTCAGTCATCGCCCGGCCGCTACCAAGCACTGTGGCGCCTGCAGAAGGAACTCCCGCCGAAATCTCTAGAGAAGCTGAACCGAGCCCTCTCGTATGCGCTCGATGCTGATAGGGGTGGGTGGGATCTTACGCAAGTTCTAAGGCTTCCTGGCACTCGAAACTTCAAGTACGCCGACGCGCCGATGGTAGAGCTCATGTGGTACAAGCCCGAGCTCGTGTACGACCCGCACTCGATGTGGGCCAAGCTTAAGGCTGCGTTGCCGCCCGACGAGTTCAAGGCTGCAGTCTCGGTGGTCATCCCGAAGAAAGGCATCTCGGGTCGGGCCAAGGTACTACTGAGGGCCAAGTCCGAAGATGTGGTAGCGGGCGAGCGTTCGTCTCGTCTGTGGGAGCTCGAGTGTCTGCTAGCCGAAGCAGGGTTGGGCGTAGATGAAATCTACGAGCTGGTCTGGAACACGGCCTGGAATAAGTGGCGGGCTGTGCACTCAGGTCGGTCACGGCTGGAACGGGAGATACGGAAGGCGATCAAGCACGTCGGCCGACAGGTCGCACTGCGGAAGCCGTCGAAAGATATAGAGGGCCCGACTAAGGCCAAGCCAGAACTGCCCAAGGAGGGTGGCCTGCCTTTCATGAGCTACGCCTCCGTTATGTCTCAGGTGATGGAGGAACCGAAATGGCTGGTGGAGGACATCTGGGCTGCCGATTCGCACGGGATCATTGGTGGGGAGCCGAAGACCGCGAAGACGACCGTCGCTATGGCCCTGGCATTGTCGGTTGCTTCCGGCAAGCCGTTCTTGGGGAAGTACTCTGTGCCGTCACCGGGGCCTGTATTGTTCGTGCAGGAAGAGAACGCCCCGTGGATGGTACAGGATCGACTGAGGAAACTGGCATGGCATGCAGGCCTGATCCGCAAGAGTGAGGCGCACGTGAGAGCCAGAGCTTCGGGAGATCTAGCCCGTAAGGGCTCGGTCGTAGTAGGCCTGGACTTTCCAGATGACATACCCCTCCGCATTCTGAACAACCACGGCTTCGACCTCGCGGAAGACGAACACACCGACGGCCTTTGGAAGGCCTGCGAAGAGTTCCGCCCGAAACTCGTGATCCTCGATCCCCTCTACCTCATCCTCGGCGACGCAGACAGTGACCGTGTAGTCCATCTCCGACCTTTCCTCAAGTGGTTGTTGAGACTACGAATGGAGTTCGGCTGTTCGGTTGTATTAGTCCATCACATGCGGAAACGGAACCTAAATGCGCAAGTCCAGGCACGTGCAGGGCAGAACCTACTCGGCAGTGCAATTCTACACGGCTGGGTCGACTCCGCACTCTACCTGACCGACCGTGAAATAGACAAGCGGGGATGGAAGTCGATCCTAGTTGAGCGTGAGTTCCGCAGCATGGCCCCACAGAGGCCGGTGGAAATCGACATCTCGATGGGTGAGCCAGGTACCCTCGAGATGAAGGCCAATGTCACCACCTTTGACCTGGCAGGCCTGATCGTAGCTCGCGTTCGTGCCGAGCCAGGCATTACCGTGAACACCCTCGCAGCCGAACTCGAGATGGACAAGCGGACCCTGATTAGCCGCATCCGCGGCGATGAGCACCATCGAGTGAGGATAGAGTCTGGACGCAAGGGGCGCGGTTATTCCCACAAACTGTACGCGACTTAGGGAAGGAGGAAAGTTGACGCGACTGAACGACCCGACTCGTACACACCCGTTAAGCTCAGAGCTCTTCACGCCCGTTACAGACGAGCTCATTTCGTTCCTCGAACAGGCGCACACCGAAGTAGGGACATGGCGATTGATCTGTGAGCGAGGCGGGATCAAGCTGCGAGTCATGCGACGCCTGCGGAATCGGGAGACGACCTGCGTCTCGATGAGCCTGATGGACAGGATCATCATAGGTGCTGATATGGGCTCCCTGTCAGAGTGGTTGTGGTTCACACCCACAGACCTCATTAAGCTCGGGGTCTGGAAGGAGCCGATGTACGTCTCAGGCAAGAAGAGATATTACAAAGGCCGCGTCTGGGTGGCTGAACAGCAAAGCCCTTACCAGCGGGAATTGGCGATGCGTCGCAAGGCTGCCAAACGAAGGAGGGCAAAGAAGCGCAAGCAGCGTCTGGAGTACAAGCGGTTCTTCAAAGAACTACTCGCACCGTAAGCAACCATCCCATAAAATGAACATCCATCGTTCGCGCCCGCGCGGCCTACACTTGTATTATACCTATATGATAACAACCCTTTGGGTTGTCATATAGGTATATTGAGTTGTAGGTAAGATCTTGAATATATAGGAGGATCATGCCCGAACCCCAACAGGAACTGGAGAACTACGAGCTGATCATACCATACTCGGGCGATAAGGTAGGCATGATCGAGTTCGCCGGTGAGATAGCTACCGAGTTTGGGTGTACTGTGGTCGTCAACCAGGTGGATGAACACGGGGATGTACTCCACGGACACGTCGATTGGGAAACAGTTGGTGTGCCCCATGACTGAGGTCCACTTTATGCGTGACCCCAGTGTCGTCTTCAGGGCGTTTCTCGGATACGACCACCGGTCGCACGACTTTCATCGTGGCTACGAGGCTGGTGTGATGGCTATGGCCCTCGAACTCATCACTGTGGCAAAGACTGTCGAGGTACTGCCATACGAAGACGAGGCCATCCCCGCCGAAGTGGTGAGTGTGCTGTATACCCTACTGAACGGGCTAAGCCTAACTGAGCAGGCCACCCTGTGGTACGAGCGGGTCAGTGACTGGCGCCGCCCTACCTTCGTCCCCGAGCCTTCGCAGCCGCGTAGCGGCGCTTCTGAGCAGCTTTCTTTGCTGCCACAACCTCCTCACGCTTCCGCAGCCGCTTCTCGCTCAGGCGGACCAGCTCCGCTTGGTAAGATTCCCGCTCTGCCTGGTTCCGATCAAAGTCCGGACCCTGCATCAGGACTGTGGGTTTCGAGACCTGCTTCATCAGAGCCCACCACGCCGAGCGCGTCAGAGCAACCTCCTGGCGAAATCGGACACCTGGCTGACGACTGACGAGTACGACGTAACCCTCGTAGAATTGTAGCCGTACGGTGCCCTCACCGTTCTTCGCGCTTAGCTCGTAGGGCCTGCCGTGCTTACGGATGAACTTGGTCAACTTGCCCATCAAAGATTTACCCGACTCTTGTTGTAGCGCCGTCGCATGATGGCCCTAGCTTCCTCCAGGTGAACCTTCACCAGCCTAGCTGTGGACGGCTTGATTTCACCCTCAGCCTCGTATCGTCCCAACTCCACCAGCAGCTCATCGACTCGATTACACCAAGTCTGAATGCCGTACCCCATCTTCAATCGCCTCCTACCTGGCACGGTACTCCTCCTCTCAAAGTAATGGGGAGCCGCCTGCCCAACACAGACGACTCCCCTGCCCACCACGTCGGAGGACGGCGCTACTTCTTCTTGCGCCTGGTCCTCTTCGGCGGAGCCTCGTCCTCGTCGTCGTCGGCCTCGTCGTCTTCGTCCTCCTCGACGGCGGCCTTCGACTTCTTGGACTTCTTGTCCTTCGCACCGACGCGCTCCTTCAGCTCCTCGAGGCGCTGGGTGCGTGACTCAGCGAGAGCTTCCTTCGCGTCGTCCAGGTCGTCGAAGCCGAGTGCCTCGAGTGCATCGTCGACCGAATCCCACTCGTAGCGGTTGTTCTCGTTCTTCTTGACCTTCTTCTGGCGGAGCATGACGCGCAGCTCACGCCCGGTGGTGCCGAGTGCTTCGGCGAGGTCTGAGGACCCGATGCCTTCCTTCGCGGGCTTCTTCGACTTCCCCGCCTTCGCCTTGCCCGCCTTGGACTTCTTCGAGCGGCGAGGGGTCTCCTCCTCGTCGTCCTCGTCTTCGTCCTCGACGTCCTCGTCCTCGTCCTCTGCCTCGTCTGCGAGGTCCTCCAGATCGTCCAGCTCGTCGAGCTCGTCGACCTCGTCCTCCTCGACCTCGACTTCGACTGCCTTCTTGCGGGCCATATTGCCTCCTTCTCACCCGGATGGGGTTGGGCGTCAGCGTGGGTGAGTGTTTCGCTGACAAGACTCATTGTATCATAGTTGGTGCTCGGGGTCAACCGCTGCCCTCACACCTTCTGTGGGTCACACCTCGCCCATGTAGTTTGACCAGCAGTCGGGACACGTCCCGGAGATGAGGATCTCTCGGTCGTCGTCGCTCATCTCGGGCCATACGAGCTGGATGCGTTCGCCACCGAGCCAGCGCTGGTACTTGACCTTGTCGACCGTAGTCAAGTGCTCCTTGCCGCAGAACACACAGCTGGAGCTGTGGGTCACAAGCTCGTTCTCAACTGCCATTGCGGGACATCTCGACGAGATGGTCGTGTGCCTCCATGAAGTTGAGCACTGCGGCCAGCACCTCGCGGTTGACAGGAATGCCCTGGGGGAAGATCGCCGCGATGGTGGCTTCGACCGTAGTAGTGGGTGCAGGTGCAGCCTGGTAAGCAGGCCCTGCCTTGCGGTAGCCGTGTGTGCGGGATCGGTGTGCCCCCAGTCCCTGAGCGTTACGGAAGGTCCTGTCGCAGTCAGGGCAAGCGAACACCTTCTGTGGGTCAGGCTCCTCGTTCTCGACGGCCTTTAGCGATTCAGGCCATCTGTTGGGCGTTGTCGCCCCTGGTACCTCGGACATGATCTCTCCTAGCGCGGTCTCGCGCATTGGTGGTAGGGTCACTCTACGCATCATCTGTGGGCCTCGCATTCCATCTGGCGATGTGCATCTTCCCGAGGAATTGGGTTTTCGGTCTGCGGCGCCAGGTATTGGTAAGGCACTTGCTGCCCGGAAGCGCCCCACAATTGGGGCACCTCCAGGGAGCTGTTGCCGATTGACGGGTGGTGGGCTTCATGCTAGACGGAGTCGATGTGGAACGACCACGGTTTCGCAGGCGGGTCTGCCATGTGCTCGTCGCGGACCTTGTCGATCAGCTCGTTGGCGTCGTCCTCGTTGGAGGCGACTCCGAGGATCTCGATGCCCTCGAAGGGCTGAACGTCACCGTCGGTGTCGTCGATCAGCTCGGGGCGGTACACAAGAACTACCTTCATGATGCCTTCGTCTCCTCCGTCGTGCGCTTCCACGACATGGTTGTTGGGTCCCAGTGTGCGGACAGTACGTCTTCGGCCTCGATTACTTCGTCGAGGTACGGCATGCCCATCGCCTTTGCTGACTTGCCCCGGTAATGCCTACCCTGAGCTATCTCGCGAACCTCACGGCGATGGATTCTCTTCGCTTCCTCGAAGGTCATTGTTGGTCTCACCTCCTCTCACGGTCCCGTCGATTGCGTCATTACCCCATTATACACTGGGGAGGTACTCTCTGTCAACTTTGCTACTAGGGCTTTGCCGTCGAAAGACATATAGGGCCCTATTCTTGCTCCCGGTTGGCGAAGGCGTTGATGGAATCCCAGAGGTGAGACCACTCGGGATCGTCCTCGCGGTTGTGGATGGTGCGGTGCATGATGGTGACGAGCTCATCGGCCCATGGGCCCTTGTCGTCGGTCAGCTCCTCGAGGTCCATAGCGAAGGTGAGCAGCATCTCCATCGCGTTGGGCCAATAGTCGTAGGAGTCGTCGTCCCCGCCGATGGGTCCTTCCTTGAGGGTCCTGGCGAAGTCGTAGAAGATGGCGATCAGGTTCTCGAGGCTGCCCTGTATGAGCCAGATGGACATGCCCGGACCGTAGTAGCCGTTGTAGCGGATGTCGAGGCCGTCGAACGGCTCAAGCTCATCAGGCTTGGGCATGCCGAGAAAGGTCTGTACCTCCTGAACCTCGTCGGCGTTGTAGATTAGGTCCACGACCGTGTGACCTCGGAGCTTGGGGTGAGGGATGGGATACTCCTTGTGGTAATCACAGAGGATTATCCGTGCGTAGCCGTGGGCCTCGAGTGAGTTGTCGAGGATCATGCCAGCTTCTCCATCTCGTCTTCGACCTTTTGGATCTGGGCACCAACCTCGTCGAGTTGCTGAATCGCCACGTGCTTGTCGTGGGATCCATCAGGTGCAGCATCGTACCGTGCTACCCATCGGCTGCGGATCTTAATCAGCCGGTCGTACCGTGCTTGCAGTTCATCTAGGGTCTTCATCAGATGCCCTCGGTCTCGTTGAGCATATCGCGGAGGTCAGAGCGGTACATCTCGCCGAGCTCGTTGGCTGGCATGTTGCCATACACGGCAGCGAACTTGACGGCGCGAGCGATGCCCACAGCACGGTACATAGGCATGTTGGTTGAGCGCATGAGAAGGATCAGGGACAGGGCGAGGGTGTTCAACCCTCCGCACTCGTTGACCACGACCTCTTCGGCTTTGGTACGTGGTTGGGTCATTAGCTTCTCGGACATCATTGGTCCCTCCCGGGTGTTGGGATCATTACGGTGAGCTTGGCGATTGCCGTGCCGAACTCGATGGGATCGACGTGGGGCTCGATCAGCTTGGCGAAGGCGAATACGCCGGATAGCCAGTACGCCATGTCTGTGGGTGAGATGACCTCCTCCTCGATGGCAACCTCGATGTTGTGGAGCTCACAGTCTGGATCGGTGCACGAAGCCTCAAGCATGTGGAGCAGGTTGCCGAGGTCTGGTGCATTGGCCCAAGGGTATCGGTCGTCAGCCATTATGCCTTCTTGGTCAGGGTGAAGTACAGGACGAAGATCAGCACTGTGGGTAGCACGGCGAACGAACCGAACAAAGCCGCGAGGATGATTAGTCCCACGGCAAAGATCAGAGCCCATATGATACGGCCCAGCTTCTCGGGCTCGAGGCTCATTTTTCCTCCAGGTTGGTCAGGGCGAAGAACAGCCCGACGAGGCAGATGATGGTGATTAGGCTCATGAGAGCTCCTCGTCGTCTCGCCAGTGGATCTGTTCGGCGAGCATGGTGAGTCGGCGCAGGAAGTCAGCGTCGTCGGTGTGGTTGTCGTCCTCAAGGCGCTGAGCGATCTCCCTCAGCCTTTGCAGGTCAAGGGAGATCAGGACGAGCTTGTAGGAGATGAGCGGCATTATCGGACGGACGGGTAGAGGGACTGGAGGCGGGACAGGAGCTGATCACAGCCCCAGTAGCAAGCCATCGCGTCGGGATGGTCAGTGACCATGTCGTTGACGGCCTTCGGGTTGTTCGGGTCGAAGTGGGTGGCCGCGATCTGAGGGTCGAGGCAGTACTTGAAGCCTCGATTGGCGATCTCCTCGATGATCTGGTCGGTATCGTCAGCCGTAAACCCGAGGGTGTACAGCCCTTCGCGGGCGGAGATGGAGGTATACTCCCTCACACCTGCCTCGTAGCCCTCGACGAGCAATCGGCAGTGGGATGTCAGCTGCCTTATGCCGTCAAGGACCTGTTCGTCGGTGAGCATCAGGCTCCTTTCGGTTGGGTTTGAGTCCTGAGACACAAGGCAGGGGGTCAAGCCCCCCACCTGACGCCTCACTCCTCGTCGGAGTCGTCGTCCTCGAGCTCCTCGAGCTCCTCGTCGGAGTCGGTGTCGTCGGACGGCGTGAAGCGCTCGCGGACGAGGTCAGCGGTCTCCTCGTCGAGCTGCCAAGAGGTGTTCTTGGCCTCGATGGGGCGAGCCGTGTTCTCGGTACCGCGAAGGAAAGCGCGGATGCGCTTGGCGTCGACCTGGAGCTCCTCGGCGAGCTGCTTCGGAGTCGTGAAGGTCGGCTTCTCGGTTGCCTTTGCCATGTGGGTCACCTCCCTTCGTTGGCGCGTCGGACGAGCGTCATGGCCTCGTCGATGTAAGGTCGGAGTCGTGGGCACACAGCATGGAGCTTTTCCCACGCGATATGCGGACGGTCGACCGAGAGGGCTTCGTGCACAACCTCAGAGTATTCGGCACAGAGCCTAACAACGGCCTTCATTTGGCCTCCGGCGGACGCAAGGTCGAAGTCGTTGTGGATGCGACGGATCTCTTCGGGCGTGCGCGTCATGCAGTTCTATAATATCACGATGGCTGCCAGCCGTGTTGTTGGGAGGCATCCACTAGTCACCGTTTTACTAACCCTTTACATACCGGTGGATCATGACGTGGCATCCCTAATAGGCAGCCAACTTCGCACCTGTCCGCTGCGGGTGTTATCCTGGGACTCATGTCTGAATCCTTGGTGGCACGGCCCGACCTTGACGCTAAAAGAGCCATGAATGCAGCACTTTTAGGCCGGACTAGGCCTACCAAAGAGCTCAGCGAGCTCCAGTTGGCGGCAGCAAGGGCATATGGCTCTGGGTACACCCGGAATCAGCTCGCTAAGGCCCTCCTAGAGCACCTCACACCAACCTCTGTGGGACGGCCGATGGCAGAGAGGCTCAAGTCGGCCAGGAAAAAGCTCAAGCGCTGGGAGTTCAACCAGAAGTTCAGGGATGAGGTCTACAACACGGCCCTTACTGGCGTGGACATGGCCATCCCAGAGATCCTTGCAGGAGTGACCAGGACAGCCAAGAGAGGCCGTGTAGACGCTGCCCGATTGGCTTTGGAGCTCACTGGGCGCCATAATCCTAAGGGTGAGCAGGCTGCACCCACAGTGGTGATTGCCATTGATGGCATTCCTAGGCCTCAGGAGCCTGTGCAGATCGAGGACGCGGAGATAGTGGAGGAGTGAGCCGTCGAAAGACAACTTTGGCCCAGCCACGGCCGTCGAAAGATAGGCTTGGCCCAGCCAGCTTGCCGCTCGGCCGTCCGCCGAAAAGCCCCCTTTCGGGGGCCCTTCGGTCGGGTGAGGCGGGTTACGCCTCGGCCTTCACCTCCTCGTCGGCGGGGGCGAAGCGGGCGCGGGCCGCGTCGGCGACGTCGGGCGTCAGGGCCCAGGTCGTGTTCTTCGCCTCGGCGGGGCGTGCGAAGTCGGACGAGCGGAGCCAGCCGCGCAGGCGCTTCGGGTCGATGCCGAGCTCCTCGGCAAGGGCCTTGGGCGTGATGGGCTTGACGTCGGACATGTTGATCCCCTTTCGGTGTTGGGTACGCCTCGCGCGGGCGCGCGGGCGGTGCGAATCAACAAGACGTAGTATACACGGCGGCTTGTGTGCCACGCGTAATGATTCTGTATGCGGTTTGTAAACGAACACCTGTTCGATCCCCCCCTGCCACCCCCCCAAGGGGCCTTGAGGCTTGGCCGTACGGAGCCGGAAGGAGCTTGCTCCCTGAGTTACTTAGCGAGGCTACTGTAGTAGACCACGTAAGAGGAAAGGGGACTCGGTCATGACCATCACTAAGGCAGAAGTAGCGCTCTTCCTCATCGCTGTGGCGCTCTGGCTCATCTTCATCTTCGGGATCAACATCTCCGAGTAGTATGCGCCAGGTCGAAGTCAAGCTTCCGTACAGCCCGAACCTCAAACAGCAGCAGTTTCATGGCCTGAGTGCCAAGTACAGAGGCTTCTGTGGCGGGTGGGGTAACGGAAAGACCTCAGGGGGTTGTGCCGAGTTCCTCATCCGTCTCTTAGAGTACCCCGGCACGAACGCCATCGTCGCTCGTAAGACGCGGCCCGAGCTTCGCACAACCACCTGGGAGATGTTGGTCCATGGTGACACGCAGCCGACGGGGTGGAGGGGGATTCCGAAGGAGCTAATCCAGCAGTACGTTAAGTCGGACCTCTACATCAAGCTCTTTAACGGCTCACAGATCCACGGACTGCCTCTGGACGACCCGAAAAAGCTTGAGAACTACAACCTCGGCCTCTTCATGGTCGACCAGGCAGAGGAAATCGAGGAGGACATCTTCCTCAAGTTCCATGGACGCCTGCGCCAGCACAGATCGCCCCGTGAGGGGCTTCTTCTGTTCAACCCGAACGGCCACAACTGGCTGTGGAAGCGTTTCATCGACCCCCGCCGTGAGGCTGTCTGGAAGAAGAACTACAAGGTCATCGAGGCTACGCCGTTCGACAACCCGAACCTCCCTGAAGACTACCTGGAGCAGTTCGACGGCCTGCCGAAGCACTGGTACGACCGCTTCGTGCTTGGCTCGCATGACGTCTTCGTGGGACAGATCTTCGTGGACTGGAACCCGGATATCCACGTCATCGATCCCTTCTACATCCCTGCTGAGTGGGAGCGGTGGATGTGCATTGACCCCGGCATTCGCCACGAGGGTGCAGTTAGTTGGTGCGCGCGCGACTACGAGGACAACATCTACTACTACCGCGAGCACTTGGAGGCCAACCAGCCTGTGGCGTGGTGGTCTGAGCTGATCGAGCACTATGAGTCGCGCTCTGACTGGGGTGGAGACGAAAGCGAGCTGGACATCTACCGTCTGATCGGCCCTGAGGCACAGCAGCGTAGCCAAACTGACGGCCGCACAGTGAAGGGAGTGTTCGAGGAGGAGGGCACGGATGGGCTCGAGATCGCCGACAGAGATCCAAACGCCAGAATCAGCCGCATTACCCAGCGACTTCGACTTCAGCCTGGACGTGTTCATCCACTCGGGTATGTGGATGAGTCTCGCCGAGAGGCGGCTCCCTCCCTCTATGTGTTTAGCGACTGTGAAAAGCTCATCGACTACCTCCCACAGTACCGTTGGCGGCCCCAGCGAACGAACTTCACGGAGGAAGACGCGCCGGAGGCGCCTCGCAAGAAGGACGACCACAATATCGACAACCTCGGCCACATTCTCGTCGCTGTGGGTGATAGCACTCCTGAGGTACCGGACAATTCAAAGCCTCTTACTGCCGAGCAACGAGAGCTGGACGAGCATTTTGAGGCCGAGTTGGCCCTCGCTACCGAGCGTGCCAGTGTTCGTGGCTACCGTGCCGGATCCCACCGCGATCTTACAACCGTCGGCTGAGGAGGTCGAGCAGTATGCATCCTGACCCTGATACACCACTGGACGAGCCGCTCACAGAGCCGCCGGGTGAGGAGGGCGACAATACGCAGGCTGCGGGTGGTCGGCCGGCGTATCCCGTCGATGAGGAAGACCTCGAGGACGCGGACCAGCTGGAGGAGGACGAGGAGGACGGCGATGGCGCTGACAGCTGACCAGCGTAAGCGATGCCGTACCATCATTCGTCTCTACCTTGAGTCGTGCGAGCGTAACAGGTCCAGGATTCACTACTCCCAGTTCCGTCCTATCACCAGTCTGGGGGATTTGCCCCAGCGGGGCTTTACTACCGACTGCTCGGGCCTGGTGATCTCCGCGTTCTATCAGGCGGACCGGGAGATGCCTATCAAGATCAAGGACCCCGGCGGGTATGCGTACTCGGGCTGGGGCTACACAGGCAGCATCTTGGAGACCAACCGGAGTCGTAGGGTGCCGCTCGACCATAAGTTCTTCATCGGGGACATGGCGTTGTTCGGTCCGCACTTCGGCCGCACTACGCATGTGACCATCTGCCGCAGAGGAGGCGGTACGATGGACTCGGTTTGGACGAGTCATGGCTCTGAGGCTGGCCCTATACCAACCCGCCTGCAGTATCGACGGGACCTGCTAGTCGTCGTGCGGGCTGAGTCGCTCGCGTAAGGAGGGTACTGTGCACCTAGTGGAGGTAACACCCGCGCCATGCCTGATCTGTGGGCGGGGTAACACGCCGAACGGCGATGACCACTCCCGTCCGAGGTTCGTGGACTTGGAGCGGGACGTTAACTGGAACGATCCGGCCATCCTCTGTGAGGACTGCTCGCTTAAGGTCGGCACGATGATCGGCATGCTGACGCCGGACGACAAGCGGGACCACGACCGTGTGGTCGAGGCCAAGGACAAGGAAATCCACCGACTTAAGACGGAGGTCGACTCCCTACACCGCCGTTATGCGAGACGCCGTCGAACAACAGCGCCCAGTAGATCCTCATAAGGTCTTTATTGGGAAACTGATCCGCCAGTTGATACTGCGAGGCTGGAGGCCCCCGAGGTCAATGCCGCCCAGGGGGACCGCACGACTGCTCGACGACATGGCTAGAATCCCGTCCCACTTCACCCTCGATCTTACTGCGAATGAGGCTTACGTGCTTTCTCTGTTTGCTCAGGGCCATAGCTACGAATCTGCTGCGGAGGAGCGGGGCGTAGCATTGGAGACGGTCAAGAGAACGGCGAGGAACGCCCGCGCTAAGTTGGGCGCTAACAATACTACCCACGCGGTGGCAATGGCCATCCGGGAAGGGGTCATCTGATGAGGAAGCTTCTGGGGGGCGTTGCACTCTTGCTGCTACTCCTAGCGGTGTTTGCAACGACAGCTACCGGCACGGACGTGGAGAAGTACTTCGTCTGTAAGTACGTAGGCACTCCTGGTGTCGATGAGGTGCTGCAGACGGGGGACAATCCGATCAGTGTCGATGCCAGCGCCATCGGTGAGGACCCCGTGGTGGTTGGTTCGTTCTTCGCAGACGCGCAGGGCCGCAGCTACGTGCTCGCACAGGATACGGGCCAACCCGAGCCGCCTGTTACGGACTGTCCGCCACCTACGCCTCCGCCTCCGCACTTGTTCGCGGCGCAGGCTACATGTAACACCACTACGGGTGAGTACGACGTGGAGGGTCGGGTCGATGGGTTGCTCGCACTCGTGGCTATCCTGCATATCGCAGGTAACTTCGAGGGTGACACGGTCGTGACCGTGACGCTGGGTGAGCTCTCTGCTGACGTGACTGTTACCACCGCCGGCGATTGTACGGTGACTCCGCCTCCTCCACCGCCTCCGCCACCCACGCAGACGACGGGTACGGCGAGGGTGATCTGTGACCTCGGCGCCCAGCTCTACCGCCTGAGCGGTACGATTGACGGGCAGGCAGCTGACCTGGTGACGCCGAGTACATTCCCGGGTACGACGAAGGGCACCGTCGAGGTGATCGTGCAGCGCGGTGACACTAGCTTCCGCACCAGCGTGACGCTTAACGGGGACTGTGCGCCACCAACCACTGTGGCGCCTCCACCCGTCTCGGTGACTGTGCCGGTGACGCCACCGCCTCCTGCGGCTGTGACACCTAAGCCTAAGCCCACCGTGAAGCCGAAGCCGAAGCCGGCTCCTAAGGCTAAGCCGAAGCCCAAGCCGAAGAAGCCTAGGAAGCACATCTGTAAGCCACTTAACGGTAAAACGCGGTACTGGGTGCCGGGGAAGGGTTGTAAGACCCCCCTGTCTCCTATACCTTCTAAGCTGACAGGATAGGACAATGACAGCGCTCCTGATATTTGGCATCGTCGCCTTCGTCTGTGTCATCGGCCTGTGCGTCTTCATCGCCCTAAAGCTCTCTGAGGCCGTGCTACGCGCATTCCGTACGCTCGACTTGATGCAGAGGGCGTATCAGGAGCACATGGACAAGACTCTGGACCGCCTGATGACCATTCGCTGGGAGGACTTTGTCTCGGTGCGAGAGATCGAGGAGTCCGACGAAGAGGGCGGGTTCTTTGCACCAGGTGAACAGGAGGAGGGTGGCGTCGAAGTCCCCTCCTTCCTGGGCACCATGCGGCCTCTGCGTGACCCTGACGAGGAAGCTGACCATGAGGAACGACTGCTTAGGGAGGACTTTGTATGAGAATAGGTGAGGCTCACAAGTCCTCCGACCTTGTTCAGGCGCTGGAGGATGCGCGTAGCCGACGTGAGGATGCTCGCAAGGGCTTTGAGGTCCAGTGGTGGAACAACATCGCGCTGGTCGCGGGTGACCATAACGCCTCATGGAGTCCGACGACGGGCAAGTACGAGGACCGTGACACGACCTTCGACAGTGATGTGGACGCTAAGAAGCCGAAGTTGGTCATCAACCACGCCCTCTCGATTGGTCGTACGGAGCTGGCGAAGCTCACGAAGGCTCACCCGGTCATGGACGTTGTTGCTAATTCCGACGAGCAGGAGGACATTGCGGCAGCGAAGGTCGCTAAAAGCGCTCTGGACGCCTGTGAGTGGCGTTTCAAGCTGCGTAAGCGCCGTAAGCAGGCTCTGTGGTGGATGATCCAGTGTGGGTTGGGTGCTATCTACGTCGGCTGGGACTACTTGGACGACGAGGCAGGCAACCTGGAGTACGTGATCGACCCCGCCACAGGTGATCCTACCTTCGACCCCATCCGTCAGAAGGCTCTGATGGAGGCCTATGACCGTGGGGAGGGTGCGGAGCCGTCAAAGGAGACGTACCCGCTTGGTGAGTGCGAGTTCAAGGTCTACTCGCCGTTCCAGTTGCTGCCGGACGAGACGGCGTTGGACTTCGATGAGATCAAGGACCTTATCTGCACCGAGGTCGTCGATGTGGACGTGCTCAGGTCCATCTACGGCAAGGCTGCGAAGAACATCAAGCCCGACTCGCATGCTGCGCTTGGGGTGATGGAGCAGCGCATGCTGGCTCGGTCGGGCATCGCAGGCGGTAATGCCGGTGGTACTGCCACGGTGGAGAACGGGGTGAAGGTTCACACCTATTTCCTGCTGCCTAACACCTACCGTGGCAACAAGTACCTCGAGAAGGGCATCTACATCCGGTGGTGTAACTCCAACGTGCTGCTGGACGCGTCGGAGGCCTTCCCGTATGCTGACGGGCGCATGCCGTTCGTCTTCTTCCAGCACGTCCCGAGCGCCACAACGATCTGGCCTGACTCCATCATGACCCACATCCGTGGCCCCAACCTCGAGGTCGACAAGACCATCAGTCAGCTGATCGACAATAAGGACTACATGGCCAACCCCATGTGGCGGGTGGCGACTCAGCACCGTATCCGCGGAGAGATCAAGAACGTGGCGGGTGGCATCGTGAGGTACCGCCATGTGCCTAATGTGCCACCTCCGGAGCCGATGCCAGGCCTGCAGATGCCGACGCAGGTGGAGAACCTGCTACAGGGTCTCAGAGCGCAGATCCTAGATATCTCAGGCCAGTCGGAGGTGGCACGTGGCCGTGTTCCAAGCGGGGTCCGCAGTGGCGTTGCCGTCGCCTACCTCCAGGAGGAGGACGATAGCAAGATCGCGCCGACGGTGGAGAACATGGAGGAAGCGATTGCGCTTATGGGGAGCCTCACGCTCTCGCGCTTCTCACAGTTCTACTCTGTGGAACGTACTCTGCGGTACTACCGTCACGATGGGGTCTTCGACGTCCTGAAGTTCAAGGGTGCGGACCTCAAGAACAACACCGACGTGGTAACGCAGTCTGGCTCGGCGATGCCGAAGTCGAAGGCTGCGCGCCAGCAGTACACTCTCGAGCTCGTGGGCCTTGGCATCCTCACTGACCGTAAGAAAATTGAGGAGATGCTGGAGATCGGCATGGGCGAGAAGACGTCTGAGGAGAAGGCGATAGCACAGGCCGAACGTGAGAATGCCTACATGCGCCATGGACTGCCGGATGCGCTCTACAAGCCCAATGAGGACATGGACGAGCAGACCCAGAAGGTCACTGTGGCGGTCCCTGTCAAGCGGTACCACAACCACGAGCTCCACATGCAGATCCACACGGACGAACTGCTGGAGGAGGATTATGACGAGCTGGCCATCTCCAGTCCTGAGATTCTCCGGCTCTTCGACGAACATATAGCTCAACACCAAAAGTTCCTCGAAGAGGCCATGCAGAAGCAGATGCAAGCTCAGTTGGCCGCGAAGGGCGCTCCCGAAGGCATGCCCGCAGGTCAACAGGCAGCAGGACCACCCGCAATGCCTGGGGGCAATGGTAATGAGGCTGCTGCGGGTCAGCCTACCTCGTTCCGTCAGATCACCGACGTACCCACAGGTGGTGGCGCTGGCGAGTTGAGCGCTATGACCATGAGACCTGGGCCGACGTAACATGCCGTACGCCAACGTACCCAAAGCACTGTGGCCCAAGATGGAGAGGTGCGTGGCTGAGGTCAAGAAGAAGGGAGGCAAGAAGGATCCATACGCCATCTGTTACGCCTCTGTGGTGGGTTCTGGCGTTGCTGACGCCGCTAAGAAGCGAATGAAGAAGAAGGGAGGGTAATGAGCACTCCAGAGGTCAATGCGACTCCGGCTGCTGTCGAGCTGGCAGCTGCCAACCAGGTGGACCTCGAAGACGTCGAGGGGACGGGCACAGACGGCCGTGTCACGGTCGACGATGTCCGCTCCTACGTCGAGGACAGTGGGGAAGACCTGGTGCCGGTCGACCAGGAGACCATCGACTCCATGCGAGACGAGGCCGACAGTGGGGACGACGGCGAGGCTTCCGAGCCGAACCCGGAGACCGACACGGCTCTCGAGGAGTACGACTCGACGGGTCCGAAGCCCAGCGAAAAGGTCCCGCCCGCGTTCGCCGACGGCGAGCTGGATCGGGAGGACATCCCGGAGGCCGAGTATGAGGGTGAGAAGCCTGCGCTCGTGCTTGCCGGGTACTGGGTGAAGCTCGGCTCCGACGATGACGTGCCCGAGGAATTCTGGGGCGCCATCGCTGCGGTCGTCGAGTCCCCCTGGACTCCCGTGCCGTTCGCCCATGACTCCGAGGAGGAGATTACGGGCTACCGCTTCGACGAGGACAAGAAGTACCTCGTCAAGCTCCGTGGTGCGTCCGAGGCGCTCATCGAGGTGCCGGCCGAGAGCATCGTCGAGGCCGCACAGGACCGGCCGAACATCCTCAACTACGCCTGATGGCAAGTCCCTCCAACATCAACGAGGTGATGGCCAAGATCGAGGAGAAGGCCATCCGCACGAAGGAAGGCAGCTTCGTGAAGTTGGAGGACGTAAGGAGGCTGCTCGACGAACAGAAGAAGGAAGCAGAGGAACAGAAGAAGTCCGACATACCCGAGCGGATGACCGTCGAACAGGCGCGAGCCCGCATCAAGAAGGACGAGGATCTCTTGAAGGACTTCCCGACTACCCCTCGGGAGCCTGGCAAGTCGATTCCGGCCAACGAGCCCCAACCGTCGTCGAGGACGTAAAGCGTAGGGCTAGAGAGGATAAGCAATGAGTGGAATGGCAGAAGAGATCCAGCGCCAGATCGACCAAGATGGTGGTGCGGGTCTAGCACCGGGCAGCGGGGAAACTCCGCCCGCTGAGCAGGCACCGGCCGCGGGGCCGTCAACAACCGAGACGCCTGGTCAGCAGGGACCCCCGGAGGCGATTCCGTACGCCCGCTTCAAGGAGGTAAACGACCGGCTTGCCGAGCTCAAGGGGTACGAAGAGCTGGCACAGTACGGTTATGACCCTGACTCCTTGGGTCGCTTGGCTGCGTTCGAAGCTCAGTACATGACGGATCCCGTGGCTACGGTCGCGCGGATGGTGGAAGACCTCGACGTGCCACAGGAGTTGAAGGACCAGTTGACTTCGCTTGCAGGCAAGCCCGCAGGCTCATCGACTCCTTCGCAGACTCCTGAGGGCGGAGGGACCCCTGAGCCACCCGCAACCGACACGAGCCACTTGCCACCCGACGTACAGGAGAAGCTTCGCTGGATCGATCAGAAGCAGGCAGAGGAGGCCCAGCAGGCCAACGAAGCCGTTCTCGATTCGGTACTCAGCCACTGGGACAACCTGGACAGAGAGGCGAATCTCGAGACTCCGAAGCACGTCCAGCTCGCTTTCGTCAGTGCCGCAGCAGCAGGTGGAGGTTTCACCAACACCCAGCAGCTCGCGGAGATGGCGAGGGGACAGCTGATGGCGTACCGGGACTCGACTCTGGGAGCGGTTGTCGGAAGCGGTCGAGCGGGAGGCGCACCTGCGCTGCCCGGTGGTGGACCTGCTGCCCCGTCACTGCCGCAGTTCGCGGACATTCGGGACGCAAGCAAGCAGGCCCTCGCCGACATCCAGGCAGGTAGACTCCCAACGTAAAGGAGCTGACGGCATGGCACTAGGATACAGCGTTGTACGCCGTGGCTCTGCTGGGGACCTGATGTTCCGGGTGGTCGACGTGACCCTCGACAACGCCTACGCGGCGGGAGGGTATACGCTCGATCCCCAGAAGTTGGGCTTCGGCCTCAACGGTCGGGTCCATGTGGCGATCTGCTCGCCCGTGAGTGGGTTCGTGCTCGAGTACGCGCCTGCCACGAGCAAGTTGTTCGTCCGGGACCATTCTGGTGCCGCAGGGGCAGTTGCTCCGGAAGTCCCCAACAACGCCGCAGCACTCAGCGGTCTCGTCACGCGAGTCCTCGCGTTCGGCGACGGCCACGGATAAGGGAGGGAGGAAGAGCTAAATGGCACAGCAGACCACTACCGCTGCCGACGCTATCCTCCAGAACTACTACCTGCCTGTAGTTCGGGAGATGGTCAATCAGCGGGCTGTTCTTCTGTTCGGCTACACCCCGTCGGAGCTCGATGCCGGCATGGGCAAGGCAAACGCCATCAAGGGCGAGACCATGGACTATCGTGGTATCTCCCGCGACGCCGATCAGATCCAGTTCGCGGGTCGCCAGTGGGTCGTTGCACTCCACACCAGCCGCAACGAGTCCGGAACGGCACGTGCCGAGGGTGGCACACTGCCGGCGCCGGGCATCCAGGGCTGGGCCGACCTGATCGACACCATCAAGAAGCTCTACAAGCAGATCCAGATCACCGGGTTTGCTCTCGAGGTGTCGGAGAGGTCGATCGGCTCCTACGTTCGGCTGCTCGAGGCCGAGACTGTGGGGGCCGTCAACGATCTGCGCAAGGACATGAACCGCCAGGCGTACGGCGATCAGACCGGCACGCTCTGCCAGATCACCGCGGACGGTTCCAATACGTTCACGGTGGACAACCTGCAGTACCTGCGGGTCGGGATGAAGATCGACGTGGTGAACGCCTCGACTGACGCGGTCCTCGCGTCCGACAGGACCATCACGGCGATCAACACCTCCACCCGCGTCGTGACCTACGACGGAGCCGACGTGACCGTGGTCGCCGGTACCCATGTGCCCGTAGTTCAGGGCAACTGGAAGCTGGAGATCAACGGCCTCCGGAAGATCACCCGCTCCGACCTGTCCCAGAACTACACCCTCCACGGGATCAACGCCTCGACGGCAGGGAACGAGTACTGGCAGGCCTCGCAGGTGAACGGCAACAACGCCGTCTTCGACGAGGACGTCGGACAGTTGCTGATGGACAACATCGGCGCCAAGGGGTGGGACACGGAGATGATCCTGACCACCCGCGGTGTCCGGCGTCGGTACGTCAACACGCTCAAGGCAGCGAAGAGGTTCAACGACGGCCAGTCGCTGAAGCTGCACGGTGGCTTCACCTACATCGACTACAACGGCGTCCCGCTCCTCTTCGACGACGACTGCCCGAAGCAGCACATGTTCTTCATCCGCCCCGACGACTTCCTGTGGATCAACCTGAACGGGAACGACTTCCGGTGGATGCAGAGGGACGGGGCGATCCTCCGTAAGGTGGAGAACCCGGACCTCGACGCCTACAAGGCGACCCTCTACAAGTACTCCGACCTCGGGGTTACTCGGCGGGGCTCGCAGGGCGTCATCTACAACCTCGCGGACGACATTCCGTAGAGAGGACGACGGACGATGGAGCTGCACGCTGTCAAGTGCTTCTATACTGACCGCGAAGGCATGGTGGAGCTAGAGGACGACGTGCTCTCCATCGTCCGTCAGGTTCGCGAGCTGTACGGCGACCGTGTGAAGGTGCACTGGGAGCCCACGACCGAGCAGTACGTCTTCGTAGAGAACGGCGGGGACGGTACTGAGAAGTTGATCTTCAC
>AR_comb_assmDRAFT_10119685_pt1 | contig 47768 bp, 42 predicted proteins | sample ArasoioldDNA_FD_10543 | JGI IMG/M metagenome (IMG submission 10543) | reverse complement strand
TAGTGGGACTGGTTGTAGTAGCTCAGGTTCCCGCTGCAACTAACGATGTTGCGTTTCCACACCGTCAATTCGATCAAGTAGCAGCAGGTGATCGGGAAAACATTCGCCGCATTGTCGATGTGCAGCGTGATGTTGCCGCCATTCCAGATCGGCCGCGCCGCCGATTCTGGCGGATTGAGCGACGGTGTGACCGCGTTGGAATAGTCCGGTCCGACCGAGACCCCGGCGCCTGCGATGTAGCTGAAGGTGCCGACATCCGCCGTGCTGAGCAGGTTCTTCTCGCTGCTCAGGCCGTATTTCACAACGAGGCTGTAGCTGTCGAGGTGGCCATCGGGATCGCTGATGAAGAAGTCGATCTCGAGTGGAGTACCCGGCTTGAGACGCTCTGCGCCGCATGGCGCCACCGTGGAGGCGCCCAGGCGCACCGCGGTGATGCCGCAATCCGGTTCGGTGGTGTTGATGTGCACCGAACCTGTTGTGGCGCTGGCGACACGGTTGTCAAGGAACAACGTCACCTGGTTGTTGGCATTGGGTTCGACTCCGCAGCCGGGCAGAACGAAGGCTGTAGCGAGATCCGCACCTCCGCCGGCAAGAGCCTTGTAACCGATGACTCGAAAGTCATACGGCCCATCGGCGAAGAACCCGGAGGTTTGGATGACGGCGAGTTCGTCGCGATCACCGATCCATGAGCGACCTGAGGGCGATCCCCACGGGCCGGGGTTCGTTGTGCTCTCGTAATGTTCGCGGCTTTCGTAGACGCCAGCTGTGGGATTGAAGAATACATAGATCCAGTTGGTCGGCCAAGGCAGAGTCGCGTCGAAGTAGAGACGATTGAATCCTGAAACGGCCGCGACCGGCACGTCGTTCCAGGTGCTCCCTGAATTTGGCTTGAACTGGATGCTGTAGTAGTCCGCCTGCGCACTCGAGCCAAACTGCCCGTACAGTGCGATGGACTCCGAGAACGGGCGGTCTCGATTGTTGGGATAGGCGAAGCCTACCGGGCCAGGAGTGCCGGCATTACCGCCGATGTCAATGACCGGGATCCCGCAGACTTCCGTCATCAAAACGCAATTGCCCTCCGGTGGCGGCGGAGGCGTCTGGATGCAGCATGCCAGGCTGTTCGCCGTGAGAGTCACATTCAGATTCGTGGGAATATCCCAACGCGTCTGGAAGATGTTCTCGTCAACGATCACGTTCTGTACGGCGCCGCAGTTCTGCGTCACCTTAAAGATGATGTCGGGAGCGCAGTCGAACCATGGATACCAGCAGAACCACGGCCAGATCCGAAGGCGTTCGAACTCTTCGATGTAGGGCAGGGCGGCGCGTAGTTTCTCGCGCGAGGCACTGATCAACTCCGGGGTGACGGCGCTAGACGACGACAGTGACGCTTTGGTCAAAGCGCCTGAAGCTGATGCTTGTGGCTTCAGCGACACGAGATCAAGCGTGGGAGTTGGACTCGGTTCGCGGAGCTCCAGTTCGGGATGCAACTTGAGCACGGGATAGAGCCTCTCGACAAGGATGGGGTCCAGCCTCCAGTAGCGAAGCTCCCACCACCACCACGGCCACCATCCGCAGCACCAGCGGAAGCTGATGGTGAAGTTGCCGTTGGCGTCAGTGATGGCGGTACTGCCCACCTGATTCACCGACGACCACCACCACCAGAAGTCGACGTCAAAGGCGCTAACTTCGGCACCCGGGACCGGGCTGCCGTCGGCGCAAACGACCTGGCCAGTAATGGTGAAATCCCGGCACCAGAACCACCACCATCGCCAGTAGATGGCCGAAATGGCGATCGGCGACAAGGTCAGCGAATCTTTTTCCCACTGGCGCGGGGAAACACTCGCCGTCAGAGTCCGCAGACGAAAAATATCTTCGTCGGACGCTGTGGCTGGACCAACTGCGATTTCGAGATGTTGTTTGGGATCAACATCCAGTTGGACCTGCGTTTTGCCGGACTCAACTGAAATCACCTGGGACTGGGTTTGGCCTCCGGCGCGAACGGCAACTTTTACTTTCTGTTTTCCCCGATCGCTATCGGAGATCTGTGAAGCATCAAGCGGGACAATCAATCGACTCATTGTGTTCTCCTTCATTCACTGGTTGACGGATTCTGTGAAGGGGGAACTTGCGTTTTTGCCTCGGTCTCCTCGACGAACTGTGGTGGATTCATGCGCGCGGTTCAGCGCACTGCTCGAAGATGGGGAACGCTACGGAGCGATGCGACATCCACACCGTGGACCTGCGCACGTTGCCCATGGTGGGCGAATCGATAAACCACACCTGTGACTGGACCTCTTACGGTGAGTTGTGCGTGACCGGTGTACTCAAACACAGTCATTGCAGCTGGACGATACGTGGCATTGCCGCCCGGGGTGGCAGTGATAGGACCGGGCCGATAGGAAGCACGACGGCTACCGCAACATGACATCGGATTGTTCCTCCTTGTTGTGATCTGCAGAATATGAATTTGCAGGCGACTCGCTCCACTGGGCGGGAGGAGGGGATTTCTCCGCTGTGGCTCGCTCGAGCAGAATTGCACCGCCGGAGATGCCGAACCACAGGACGAGGCGCTCAGGCCACGTGTTACCGATCAGCCATGCAAAGGGTATGGCGACCCATAGGCTGAGGCAGTAAAAGCAATCAAGAAGATGCCCGAAGAAAGTCTGTCCAGCCAGTTTGCGGAGCCGCAGAAGGAGGTCGAAAGGACCATCTTCTCCCCATAGCAAATGCGTGATGCGCCAGACGGCAAGCAACACGACTAGCAAGCCCGTGACTGACATACCGGTGGTCAACATTACTTCCTTTGCTTCGATCGGGGGAATACAGACCGAACTACACGGTGCCCAACGAGAAGAGATCTTCTTGCGGGACGTTTAATGGAATAGTGATTGGAACGCGAAAACGTTTCAGGAGAATCCGGCGGAATTTCTCAATGCGGGGATATCGATATCTAGCTCACTAGCTGCTTGGCGATCTGGCAATACAGGTCGATCGCCTCGTGCAGTTGACGCTTTTCGATGTACTCGCCTTCCGTATGCGCGACGTGAATTGAGCCGGGACCGATCAGCAGTGGCTTTCCCCATTTGGTTAGTTTCGGAATGTCGGTAGTGAAGGCAGCGATCATCGTCGGCAGCCCGTCGACCGTGTGGAGACGTAGGAAGGGAAGTTCCAGCGGGAAGGTGACTTCGACCTGATCTCCGGCGGCGTCCAGAATTTGCTGGCGCAACTCCTGTGATGAGCCAACGAGGCGATACAGCAAATCCGCGTGCGCGTAATCGGGAATCACGTTGGGTGCGCGTCCCCCCTCGATCAGCCCAATGTTCAGTGTGCAAGGTCCGATTTCGGGATCCGAGGGCAATTCCATTGGGCGCAGCCGCCCTAATGCAGCGATCAGCTTGTCGATGGCAGATTGTCCGAGTTCCGGATACGCGGAATGCGCCATGCGTCCTCGTGCAGTTACTTCGACTCGCAGTGTCCCTTTCGATGCGAGGGCGATGCGATTCTCGGTGGGTTCGCCGTTCACGAGAAATTTGCATCCGGCGGGAGCATGATCGTTGGCGACCTTCGCGCCCAGGCTGTCGCGTTCCTCGCCTACAACAAAGAGCAGACCGACATGCGTCCCCTCGCGGCGAAGACGCTCCGCCGCCGCCACTTGCGCGGAGATGATTCCTTTTGCGTCGCACGAACCGCGCCCATAGATACGGTCGGAGTCTTCGGAGGAGGGAATGAACGGTGGCACGGTATCCATGTGAGTGGAAAAAACGATTGCCGGCGCCGGACTCTCGGGCGAGGTTGCGAAGACGTTGAAACGATCACCTTCGACGGGGATCTTCTTCGTTTGATAGCCGATACGGCAGAGTTCGCCGTAAAGATAATTTCCAACTGCTGCTTCATTGCCCGAGATTGACTCGATGTCGACCAGTTGCCGGGTAAGCGTGACCGCGTCCATGGCAAGCAGAATAGCAAATCAGTCTTCACCGTACGTCTTCGACTTCGAAGCGGGCCGGATTGTGTAATCTGGATCGGTGACTTCACCCAATGGGTCAATCCGTTCTCTCTTTCTCGATGGCCCCGCCGGACGCCTTGAAGCTCTCCTCAACGCCGGGTCCAGCAACGCGACGCATACGGCCGTCGTCTGCCATCCACATCCTCTGTTTGGGGGCACACTGCACAACAAGGTCGTGTTTCATACGATGAAGGCGCTGAATAGCTTTGGCTTTCCAGTCCTACGTTTTAACTTCCGGGGAACTGGATTGAGTCAGGGAGAGCATGATCATGGGATCGGTGAAGCCGACGATGTTCGAACAGCGCTGGATTGGCTCGATAAGGAATTTCATCTCCCCATAATCTTCGCCGGATTTTCTTTCGGTTCCGCCGTGGGGCTGCGGGCAGCATATTCCGATCCTCGCGTTCGAGCCGTGATTGGCGTGGGAACACCGGTCGCTCCTGTAGCGGCAGGCGAAGAGGAGCCTCGCGTCTATACGTTCGACTTTCTGAATGAATGCGCGAAACCGAAGCTATTCGTCAGCGGGGCGCGGGACCAGTTCGGTCCGCGCGACAAACTGGAGGCGATGGTCGCTTTGGTTCCGGAACCGAAAAAACTGGTCATCGTCGAGGGAGCCGATCACTTCTTCGCGGGGAGGCTGCACGAACTGCGAGCGGCGATTGAAGCCTGGATCCAAGAGCTTCTTCAGTAGCGGTCCCTGTTTATAATTCTGCGCATGCCCGATCCGGCCCGCGACGCGCAATTCCGTCAGATGCGTGAGACGGCGCGATCGATCTTCCTCAAAGCACTTGGGGAAGCTTCAATTGACAAGGGTTTTGCACGGCACGTGAATTACGAGCGCGGGATCCTGCGTGTTCGCGAGGATCTCTATGACCTCAATTCTTATTCACGTGTGTTGGCCATCTCCCTGGGCAAGGCAGGTCACACGATGGTGAAGGCGCTCAGCGCCGAGGTCGGTCCAAAGCTCGAAGGAATCGTGGCCAGTTCCGTGCAGCCGGCGTCGCAAGTCCACAGGTTCCGCTACTTTTGTGGAGGACATCCGACGCCGAATGCGGAATCGATCCAGGCAGCGAGCGCGATGCTGCGTGCTCTCGAAGCGCAACCGGCGACCTCTCTGGTTATCTTTCTATTGAGCGGCGGTGGATCGTCAATCGTCGAGAAACCCGTGGACGAAGAAATCCTCCTCGATGACCTGGTCGCCATATACCGCGCGCTAGTGCATTCCGGAGCGCCGATTGCCGAAATCAATGCCATCCGCAAACACTTGTCGGCAGTGAAGGGCGGTCGTTTGGCACAGGCTGCATTTCCTGCGCAGCAGGTTTCGCTGATGGTCTCCGACGTTCCAGAAGGCACTCCCGATGCCTTAGCATCTGGTCCGACGATGCCGGATTCTACGAGCGCGGAAGATTGCTATCGCATTGCAGAGAAGTACGAATTGCTGGAGCAACTTCCGTCCTCGACCCGGGAACTACTTGAGAGGCACTCTCTCGAGGAGACGCCCAAGTCGGACGATCCAGTTTTTCACCGCTCGCGCTGGTGGACGATCCTTTCCAATCAGACCGCGATCGAGGAAGCCAGTGCTGCGGCAGAACGCTCCGGGTTTATCGTGAACGTGGATAACTCCTGCGATGATTGGGATTACGAGGACGCCACTCGCTATCTGCTGAAAAAGGTTCGGGAGTTGCGGAAGCAATTCTCGCCGGTATGCCTGATTTCGGGCGGGGAAGTGACGGTGAAGGTGACAAACGGCGGGATTGGTGGACGCAACCAGCAGTTTGCGCTTGCCTGTGCGGAGAAAGTTGCGGGCGAGAACATCACAGTTCTGAGTGCTGGGACCGACGGAGTAGATGGCAACAGTCCTGCGGCCGGGGCGATCGCGGATGGTTCTACCGTGGAACGTGCGCGATTGATGGGGTTGGAAGTACGGGTAGCGCTTACCAGATTTGATGCTTATCCATTGTTTAAGGCGATGGGAGATGCCATCGAAATCGGCCCGACGGGAAACAACCTGCGCGATTTGCGAATTCTTTTGGCGTACTAGCTTCTACCTCCCCGCAACAGGGAGGTAAAAAGGACAGCCGAATCGGCTGTCCCTACGTGAGCTGTGGCATACCAAGCCCTAGGCTGTTTTTTGCATCTGCGCCATAGCGTCATCCATGGCGTGCTTCATTTCATCCGCCGACATATCTTTCTTGTGTGTCGCAATCGACCATTTGTGGCCAAACGGGTCCTTCAATCGGCCATAGCGATCACCCCAAAATTGATCCATGACGGGCATTTCCACTTTGGCTCCGGCACTTACGGCACGGTCGAATGACGCATCGACGTCGTCGACGTAAATGTGCAGTCCCATGCTGGTATTGCCGACCGACTCGGGAGAGAGCGAGCCGAACTCGGGGAATTCATCGCTCATCATAATGATGGAATCTCCGATCTTGATTTCGGCATGCATCACCTTACCATCGGGTCCTTTCGCGACTCCACGTTCGGTGGCGCCGAACGCCTGCTTGTAGAACTCGATCGCGCGGGCGGCATCGCGAACGGTCAGAAATGGAGTGAGGGTGTGATATCCCTCAGGAATTGGTTTTACGGACATGTAGGCCTCCTAAAACACAGATTTCGCGTCAGTCTACACCCAATTCAGGACAGAATTTGTCCGCTGGCTTTGTAAAAAGATTTGCACCATGAGGGAGGCGGAATTCACCAAAATGCCTCTAGAAGAATCGGGTGACACCCTCTTCGAGAACGACGATACGATCGTTGATTCCGGCTGCTTTAGCCTCTTGTTCGAGTAATTGCAGCGGTTCGTCCACAGGTTCGTGAGAAAGGCGAAAGGTCCCGTAGTGCATGGGAACCATCCAGCGCGACTTGAGATCAAGAAAGGCCTTGGTCGCGTCTGCCGGATTGGCGTGGACATTGCGAAACTGTGGAGGGTTATAGGCCCCGATGGGCAGAAGGGCAAGTTCGGGAGAAAGTCGACGTCCAATCTCGCTGAAACCGGAGAAATAGGCAGTGTCGCCGGCATGATAGACCGAGTGCTTTCCAGCCTTCAGCACGAACCCTCCGTAGCCTCGATGCGAATCTTTCAAAATACGAGCGCCCCAGTGTCGTGAGGGTACATGGGTTATCGACAAGTTCGTGTGGCGAGAGCTCTTCCACCAATCCAGTTCGATGATTTCAGAAAAGCCGAGGTCCGAGATCAGGTCAGAGACATGCGTAGGAATAATGATGCTTGGCGCAACACCGCGGGTGCGCAGATTGTTTTGCACGATCGCGCGCAACGACGGCCGGTGAAGATGATCGAAATGCGCATGCGATACGAGGACCAGATCGATCGCGGGAAGGTCCGCAATCCGAAGGCCCGGACGGCGAAGGCGCTTGAGTACAAACAGCCAGCGGGCAAAATTCGGATCGATAACAACATTCTTTCCGCCAATTTGGACGAAGAAGCTCGCATGCCCGATAAAGGTCACGCCAAGTTCACCGTTGGTAGCCAGACGAGGCTTATGGGTTTGTCCGTAACGAGGAGTGACCGCCGAGTGACGCACCAGACGTCCGAACTGCGTAGCACGTTTGCGAAGGGCCGGATTGCGAAGCGTTTGTTTAATCATTCTGCTGGAGAGGCTGGGCTGAAGACTGGCTTGGCCTCTTCATACTAGTACGTGATAGCCCACGCTGCCGAGTAATTATTACGGTGCTTGCGTGCGAAGTGTCAATCGATCCTAAATTTTAGATGAAATAGGAGCTCCGCCTGCTACTTTTTACTTTTCTTTACAGGTGCCAGAGTAATCGCCGAAACCCGCAGCTGATACGGTCTCGCAAGGGTAACCAAAAGTGAAATGCCGCCAGCCCAGGCCAGCGGCATTTCAATCAATGCGGAAACTACTGAGGCTGGGTATTGGTGATCCAGCGCGAGCGTGGAATTTCGCGATGTCCTTCGTCGTCATAATAGAACTTCATTTCGTGATCGGACTTCGCATTTGGCACCGGCATGTCATTCGCAGAACTGAATCGCGGCTCATCATAAGAAACCGGCAACGGGTTCTTCGTTGTGAACATGGATTCGTTGAGCGTGCTTCCGGTGGGTGCCTGGGCGACGGCGAAGACACCGAACGGTTTGCCATTCGAGTACGACACTCCGATATAGTCGGCAACCATCGGGCCGTTATCGGAATTCGGCAACCAACTGAGACTCATCGGTCCGGCGATCTTGTGACCCGAGGTCCAGGTTGCGCCGCCGTCCACAGAAGTGGTGAATCCAACTTCCAGTTGGCAGGTGCTGCTGGAGCAGCTTGTGTTCGGGTAGAAGTAATAGACGATTGTGAGATGCGCGTTGGCTCCCGAGGTTGCGGGGTCAGCTCCGATTCCCGGAATAAAGTGATCAATCGTGCTGGTGGTTGGATCGATCGGAATGCGCGCGACAGGGCTCCAGGTCTTGCCGTCCGCAGACGTGCTCATGACGATATCGTTTTCCTTGCAGCTTGTGCGGAAGCGGCAATCCGACCAGACCACATACACATTGCCGGCACCGTCAATCGCGGCTGAAGGAAGGTTCGGATTGCGCAAACCTCCCGCCACGAAGTGACTGTTGATGCTTGCGATCTGCTGACTGCGGCCCCAGGTCGCGCCGCCATCGGTCGAACTGAATACGTCGATACCTCCACCTTCGAAAGGAACAATTACGGTGCCATTCGGTTGCACCAGTGGCTCTCCGCCCAGGCCGCCCGCGCGATCGGAAGAAGCTTTTCCCGGTCCCCACGTGAGTCCGCCATCGCTGGAGACGCTCATCAATACGTCGCCGGAGCCGAATGCCGCGTCCCATTCGGTGTAGCAATTCCCGTAGAAAGGACTCGTGGGAGTGTTGTCGCATACGGTCCAGTTCTTGTCATCGAGGTGAGTCTTGTCGATCAGAATGGGATTTCCCCAGCGGAGCCCATCAACAGACCGGCTGACGGCGACGTCACCGATCAGGGAACAGCAGCTGAGGCCTGCAAGTGGCAGAGTGGAGATCAGCCATTGTCTGTGCTTGGCATCGTAGGCCACAGAAGGATCTGCGGCAGCGCCGTAGGTGCCATTCTTGTAATTCAAGGTTAGTCCTGGGAGCAGGCCATAGTGCCAAGTCTTGCCACCATCAATTGAAGTGGACCAGCCCACATCGCCGCTTCCCCAACCGACGCTGCCCGGTCGTCGCGCAACGTGAAATGCACTCACGAGCGTATTGCCCCACGCGAACAAGTGAGGTTCGACTTCGGTTTTGTGGACGCTGTCGGTATTGGTCAAATTGTCGACACTCATCCTGACCAATCCAGTCTGTGCTGCAGAAGTGACTGCAAAGGCGAGGATGATAAACAGCACGGCGCTCGTGCTGAAAGCATGACTTCGCCGGGACACGTCAGACGCAGAAAGAATCATTGGAGGCTTCCTGAAAGAGATCATTTTTGCAGGGAGGCCCGGTGCCACAGACATCGGGCCGATAACTATCCCGCGAACTATACTCGATAGTTGTTATCGTGTCGATGTGAAGAAAGTTTCACAGCGCGGTGGACTAATTGCTCACTTCTTCGGGAGGAGTTACGCAGGCTTGACCAAAATCCGGCGCGTCATATCTAATCCGAAAACACCACTCCGTGAGTGAAAAAGGAGAGTTTTCCACATGCGAGTTGCGTTTCTGGGGTTGGGAATCATGGGCCAATCCATGGCCTCGAATCTCGTCAAAGCTGGACACGAAGTGACCGTGTGGAATCGTACGCCCGGAAAACTCGTGGAAGGTGCGGCCGTTGCGCCGAACCCAGCGGCGGCAGCACAGGGCGCCGAAGTGATTTGGCTCTGTGTATCCGATACAGACGCTGTCGAAGATGTGATGTTTGGCAAGGAGGGCGCCGAATCATCCTTGATGCAAGGTGCCATCGTTGCGGACTCCAGCACGATCTCTCCTTCGGCGACGCTGAAATTTGCCGAGCGAGCTGCCGCTAAAGGCGCGACGTGGGTCGACGCACCTATGACCGGTTCGAAGATCGGGGCGCGCGACGGAACGCTGGTTTTCATCGTTGGGGGCCCGGAAGAAGCGATTGAGCGCCTCAAGCCACTTTTCGCAGCAATGGGGAAGAAGATCTTCCGCATGGGTGAGACGAGCAAAGGCCAGGCCACTAAGCTCTCCATGAATCTGCAGATCGCGATGATCTATGAAGGCTTTGCTGAGGCTCTGACTCTCGCGACGAAGCTGGGCGTAGATTCACAGCAGTTGATCTCGTTGATTGAGGCGACCATGGTTCGTTCTGGCGTCGTGGAGTACAAGGCGCCATTCGTTCTGCAGCGCGACTTCACTCCGAATTTTCCCCTGCGGCTGATGCATAAAGACATCCGGTTGACACTCGAAGCCGCGAAAGAAGCCCGCGTAAAACTCCCCGGTCTGGAGACTGTGGAGGAGATCTACGAGATGGCGACGGAAGATGGTCACAAGGATCTCGACTACGCAGCCACGTTGACGTTGTTGGAAAAGTGGGCGGGTGTGCAGGTGAAAGGGAACGCGGCATAGGCCGTTCGACCACGTTTTCGACTGCAAGAATGTACAGCTGAGGACCATTCTTCCGTTACTCCCGTAATGACAAACGGGAGCCCTATTACACAAGTATTACAGTTCCGGTCTCCGTTCTCCTGCTAGGTTAACTGGAGTCTCATCATCTTCAGAAGGTTCTGGGAACGGGGTTCTTTTTTCATGCAACTGGACGACTTGGGGAAAGCTCAATCTGCCAAAAATGAAGTCAATTGGGTAACCGCCATTTTCATGGCTTTGTTTCACGTCGGCGCCATTGCGGCGCTTTTCTTTTTTACCTGGAAGGCGCTATTCGTGGCCGTTTTCTTGTGGTGGGTTGGTGGCAGCTTGGGCATCGGAATGGGCTATCACCGCTTGCTTACGCACCGCGGATTCAAGACTTACAAATGGGTCGAGTATTTCCTTACTTTCTGCGCGACGCTCGCGCTGGAAGGGGGCCCAATTTTCTGGGTGGCCACCCATCGTATTCACCATCAATATTCGGATCAGGAGGGCGACCCGCATTCTCCGATCGATGGTAAATGGTGGGCGCACATGGGGTGGATTCTCATGGGAAAGTCCATGCACCATGACACCACTACCCTGGCGCGCTATGTGCCCGATCTGGCAAAAGATAAGTTTCACGTTTGGATTACGAAATATCACTATGTTCCGCAAGTTGTTTTCGGAATCGCGCTGTTTGCGATCGGTGGTCTGCCTTGGCTGCTATGGGGAACATTCTTCCGCACTGTGTTCCTGCTGCACGCCACCTGGCTGGTGAACTCGGCTACACATTCATGGGGAACACGGCGGTTCGCTACGCGTGACCTTTCGACGAACAGCTTCTGGGTGGCAATGCTGACGTTTGGGGAGGGGTGGCACAACAATCATCACGCGCACCCGACCTCGGCGGCCCATGGCTTGACCTGGTATGAGATCGACACGAACTGGTACGGGATTTGGTCCTTGCAGAAGTTGGGCCTGGCCTGGGATGTGAAACGGGTGCGGTTGGCCGAACTGGAGCGGGGCCAGGTCGCAGCCCCAAATGGTCGCTTGATCAGTCCAGAGACGGCGGCAGAATTTTCGACTGCTGGAGATTAGTCAACGCAAGCTTTCTCATAGCCTCGGCTTCGGCCGAGGCTTTGCTGTTTCTGCCACCATTTGGCGTCCTGACAAAGCGGTAGAATCAATCGGAAGAAACCATGCGCATCTCGAGCCGGCGTGGAACCATCGCGTTCTTCATCATTCTAGGCATAGGCCTGGTGGCGCTGGCTGTTGCTCTCAACGTTGGCTGGATCATCCTCAATTGGCGCGAGGGTGTGCTTCTGTTCTTCGGAATCATCTTCTTCGCGCTGATCATCGCCGGCATGGTTGTGAACACGATCTTTCTGGTCCGAGAGGTGCGGCGCAGCGAGCAACATGACAGTTTCATCAATGCCGTAACTCACGAGTTAAAGACGCCGATCGCCTCCATCCGCCTGCACCTGGAGACCCTGCAGCGGCGCGACCTTCCCGAACCCAGAAAACAGGAGTTCTACCGGCTGATGTTGACCGATGCCGACCGATTGACCGATACGGTTGAGCAGGTATTGCGCGCAGGCCGCGCCGGCGATAGGAAGGCGGGAACAGAGAAAAGAGATGTTGATTTCGGCCAGCTTGTTCGCGATTGCGTTGAGGCGATCCGCGTCCGCTACCATCTGCAGCCCGAAGCGCTCCGTTATGAAGAAGTGGGGAGCAATGGTGCCGGACTTCATGTAAAAGGCAGCACTGAAGACCTGCGCACCGCCGTGTCGAACGTTCTCGACAACGCCATCAAGTATTCCGGAGACCAGGTCGATATACGCGTGCGGCTTGAGACACAGGAAGACAGGCGCGTGGTGTTGCGTGTTCAGGATCGAGGCGTGGGCATCCCTCCGGACGATCTCAAACGGGTATTCAAGCGATTCTACCGGGGTACCCCCAGGTCGCTTGCCCATGTGAAGGGCACTGGCCTGGGATTGTTTATTGTGAAAGCAATCGCCAAGAAGCACGGTGGAACGGCATTCGCGCTAAGCGAAGGAGAAGGCCAGGGGACCACGTTAGTGATGGAACTGCCCAAAGTGCACCCAAGAACCGAATCGGGGCCGCAAGCATGAGCCGCGTTCTGCTGGTGGAGGACGAGGCACATCTGGCTGAGGGGTTGCGATTTAATCTCGAAGCTGAGGGCTATGAGGCGGAAGTGGTCGGGGACGGAGAGTCCGCTACCCGGAAGCTGCTGGAAAAGCGAGAACCGTTTGATGCCATCGTGCTCGACATCATGCTCCCGGGGAAAGACGGATTCAGCGTGGTATCAGAACTGAGAGCGGCGCACAATTACGTGCCGGTATTGATGCTCACAGCGCGCGGACGTCCGGAAGACGTGCTGAAAGGATTTGCCTCCGGAGCGGACGACTATCTGGCCAAGCCGTTTGATCTTTCGATTCTGTTAGCGCGGCTACAGGGTCTGCTCCGGCGGAGCGGGTGGATGCGGCGGGGCCAAGACGATCACACACAGAAAAACGGCGGGCCCATCGACGAGTTCCATGCGTTTTCGTTCGCTGGCAAGATCATCGACTTCGGCGCGCTTGAGTTGCGATCACGCGGGAATACCGTCCATCTAACGCTGATGGAGTCCGACCTTTTACGGCACATGGTACGGAATGACGGTAAGATCGTCTCCCGCAAGCAGATCCTGGAAGAGGTTTGGGGACTGCACGAGGATACCGACACCCGGGCGATCGACAATTTTATGGTTCGACTGCGAAGGTACATCGAAGATGATCCGGGTCATCCGCAACACCTTCTCACGGTGCGCGGAGTGGGGTACCGGTTCTTGGCGAATCCCGAAAAACCGTAAGCGAGTTACGCCCGGCAGAGTTCCGCCAGCAGTGTTTCTCTGCGCTCGACCGCGATTTTATCCAGGCGTCGAAGTGTCACTACGTAGATCGGAATCGAGATCACGGCAAGAATCAGGAAAAGCGCAGTCGCGATCCACAAGTTCCCATAGAACCGCGCAATCGTGAACACCGCCGCGCCAAGGCCTACGATCACGATCTGCATCCCAAAGCTTGCCAACACGGTTGTCTGCGACACATTTTGCCGGCCGAACGTAGAAAAGTCGCGTTTCTTGGGTGCGTAGACGGAGAGCAGGTTTCCAGCGGTAAAGTTTAACGGCGCAGCGAAGAGCAATCCGGCGAGAGTGGCGATCGTCACTGCTGTGTGCGGAGGCCCGTACAGGTACGTCACTGCAACCCAAGAGAAGGCCGCATTGAAAAGCAAGACGCCCGCGTGGCTTAGGTTCTTTCCAAGAAGGATATGGCGGAAATGAACCGGGGACGCGTAGAAGAATTGCATACCGCCGCCATCGGCGCCGAAACTGTTGTAGAGCAGATTCGTCAATATAAGAAGGGAATAGGCAGCCGCGCCGGGCAGAGCCATATCGGGCGTACGGCCGAACGACGGGGAGCGATGAAACTGATTCATTGGGCCGAAACGAATAATCAGCAGCATGAAAATTGGCATGATGAGCGTCAGAAGCATCGGGCCGCTGCGCGCAAGGTAGCGCATCTCCTTTTCGAAAACAGCGGCCACCGATTCGGAAAATCCCGGCAGATTCCACCCCACTTGCAAGGCTTGCTTCTGCATTACGCGGGGCCGGGCGTCGGTTTCGCTGAGGTTTTCGCCATGGAACTGCGCACGGATGCGAAGATGCAAGAGTGATCCGACGGTAAGCGTCAGCGCGGCCAGAATCAGCAAGTACGTGGAGCCGAGAAATAAGTGACCGCGGATTGCCTGAACGATGGCATTGGCCGCGAGGCCCGGGGGCAATGCACCTTGCACGCGGACTGCAATCTCAAGCTCGCGTTGGAGTTGTGGAGGGAGCCCCTTCTCCACGTGCTGAACAATTGGCCCAATGAGTTGGAAGCTGAGCATGGCCAGAATGAAGAGCACTCCCATGATTTCGCGCGTGCGGCGCTGGGCTAGCCAGCGCTCGACCCACGCAAAGATCATCTGCATCAGAACGAGATTGAAAATCCCGAACGCGGATACAACGACGAACGTCCAGGGAGACAGGAGCGGACGGGCGATCGAGACACCAATCAAGATTCCTAACAATCCGACCGAGCCAAGCGCGCTGGCGGGATCGAAGAGGCCGTACGCAAGGCGAACCAAGAAATAGGAGCGATAGGTCAGAGGGAAGCGGAGCAGTTCGGAGGAGTCCGGATTGTTCGTGAATGCCGCAGCCATCACGGGAAACAATTGCCAGAAGAGAAAGACCATCCACAGGGGCACAGCCAACAATTCAGGCTTGCCATCCGAGACGAAATACCACGAAATCGCAATCGCGCCTGAGAAGGCCGCAAGACCTCCAAGGGAAAATACTGACGTGATGATAATGCGCGAGGCCAGCTCCATTTTGCCGCGTTTGGTGCGCAGGCGGTTGACGAACATGCGCCAGCGCAGGGCGGCGATTGTGCTGACTTGGGAGGAGACGCTGAGGGGAGATGTCATTTCGTGCGTTCCATTCTGGCACAACTGTGAAGTCTGCACGAACTCTCAAAGCACTGGAACTGTTCAGGTTTGAAGAAGCGTCGGATGGGCGGATTCTGGATCGTGATCTGGGTCACCATAGCAGGTACCGTGGCTCACGATGGCTCAGAGAATGTCGAAATAGAATATAGGGTTGCTTCGAGGAGCAACGTCGTCTATGAGCCAGTCTGAAGAGGTCCCGCTGTGGGATGCCGTAACTCATCCGTTCGCAAATGCATTGGACCTGGCTTTCGGATGTCATCATCGAAAGCTCAGCCGCGTATTTACGATTAACGGTCACAGCTATAAAGTCTGTTGTGACTGCGGAGCAACATTCAGTTATTCGCTTGCAACCATGTCGATTCGCCAGCGCAGGAGGTTGCCATCGGCTCTCCGGCGGCTTCAAGTGGGACGGCGTGCCAGGAGGCTGCTGCGGCGAATCCCGCACGCGTGATCGATTCTTGGTGATCTAACCGAGCCAGGAAAGCTCCTGCTCAGCCGGACGGGATCCTCCCACCACACGCAGGAATATCTCCTCGAGTGTCAATTTTTCGGCCTGTATCTGCGTATCGTTCCCGGCAGGCGTTTGTGCTTCGACTCCTGCGCGCAGTTCCTCAAGAGATCCCTGAGCGACGAGTTTGCCGTGATGAATGATCGCGACGTGGCTGCACAGGCGCTCTACGATCTCAAGCACATGCGAGGTCAGAAAAATCGTAGCCCCGCGGGCGATCATTCGTTGCAACATGGCTTTCAGCGTTCCGGCAGCAATGGCATCTACGCCTTCAAACGGTTCATCCAGGAAAAGTACCTTTGGTCCATGAATCACCGCGGCCGCCATGGCCAACTTCTTCTGCATTCCGTGGGAGTAATCCGTGACCAGTTTCTTTGGCTGGTCGGCGAGTTGCATGAAATCGAGAAGTTCGGCGGCCCGTTTGGCGGCGGTTTGTTTGTCGAGCCCGTACATGCGCCCGGCGAAGCTGAGAAATTCTGCGCCTGTCAGGCGGCCGAATAGAGCCATCCCTTCCGGGACTACGCCGATCTGCCGCTTTACATCCACTGGGTGAGTGTCGAGGTCGAGCCCCAGAATTTCGATCTTCCCGGAACTCGGTGCAAGAAGTCCGGTCAGCATCTTGATTGTGGTGGACTTGCCCGCGCCATTCGGCCCAAGAAAGCCGAAGAACTGCCCCGCGGCGACTCGAAGATTCACGCCATCGACAGCGATGAGTTCTCCGAACCGGCGGGATAGCCCCTGGGTAGTGATACTTGGTGCGGCTTCCATCAAGGAGTCGAATCTAGCATAAGGCAGGCGCCCGGCGGCAGGCCTCAGGATTAACATCCAGTGAACACTGAAATACGGAGACTACTTTTTCTCGGGCGCCTTTCGCTGCGCGTCCTCGGTCCAAGGGGGGACGATTCCGGCAAAACGCGTGTAAGCGATCGACTGGCCGAGGTGCTCCGCGGCGTGGCGCACGATGAAGAGCAGAACACCACGCTCCGTGTTTTTTCCGCCGAACCAGTCCATGCTCTTCTCGAGATCTGCGTCAGACATGGCTTTGATCGCACTCTTCGCGTGGGCAAAAGAGTCTTTGAGCGTGGCAATTACTTTGGCTTTATCAGTGGTCGACTTCTCGAGGTTCTTCACATCCACGTTTGCCGGTGGAGCTGTGCCTACGAGCTTGTAGAGGTTGTAATTCGCGGCGCTGACGTGAAGAAAGACCTCCGCGAAGGAGCGAACGTCAGCTGACGGCCGCCACGCGAACTTGTCGGCGGGAATCGCTTCGGCGAGGCGCGTGAACTTGTCCTCCTGCACCATGACTTCTGCCATCACCTCTGCGCGGTATCCGCTGACGCCGGGCGTTCCTTCTTTATATGGGTTGACTTGCGCTGTTGCCGGTATCGTGGCGAACATCGCAAGCAAGGCTAAGGTTGCGAGAATGCCTTTCATTTGAACGCTCCTTGATGGAATCCCACGCAGCAATAGACAGGGACGCTTATCTAGACGGAGGAGCCAGGACGAAGTCAACATACGGCATGGTCAGCGAAATCCTGTGGTCCGCCAGAGAGCGATCCCGCATGCGGCCATCAACGTAAACATGGCAACGCTTAGCGCTGCCGCCCATCCCAATCCGACCTCCACCTGGGGAGGCCGGGCCATAACCGCGAGCCCCATAAACAGTGCTGTGGCGCCGAGGATGAGTACCCAGTCGAGCGCCGTTCTCCGCGAAGATTCTGCCTCGTACGCGCGACCTTCCATGCCAGCATGTACATAATCGCGTTCGACTCCGTAGCGCTCGCCTTCGCGTTGAGCAGCATCCCGCCACGAGGAATGCTCGCGTGAGTCAGCGGAGGAAAGCGCAATCGCCACTGCTCCGAGCGCCATGAGAATCGATCCTCCGGCGACTTGCGTGTAGGTCGTATGGCCACCGCCGCGCAATTCGTGAAAGACGAGAACGCCCCACAGCAGTCCCCAGAGTTGATTCGTATTGGAGAGCGGAATGCCCCGGCTGATTCCCACGTACTTCGTGGCATATTGCTGAAAGAGGTCGCCGATGACCCACACGAATCCGCCAAGCATCAGCCAGAACAGCACGGGCCGTGCGCCGTTGAGTTCGGTCCATAAGGGGCTCAGGCCGCGATAGCCGATGGCCAGGATCAACATCGTCGCCAACTCTCCAACTGTGAAGAAGGTGATGAACGACAGGGGATTCATCCCGGTGAGATACGCCTTGCGGTAGGGGATGTACATGGTTCCCCAGAGAATTCCTGCGCCGAGCGCTGCCGCGATCCCGAGAGTGGCCTTGCCTGGGGCGGCTTGGTGGGAAGAGGCGATCGCCAGCATTGTGGCACCCGCGAACATACATAGCGCGCCGCCGATCACTCCCAGCCATCTCTTCCAGCCTGCGGCGTGGAGTTCTTTGAACAGCAGAAATCCCCAGAAGATTCCGAGCAGGCTGTTGGTATTCCAGAGAGGGAAGGCAATACTCAGTCCGACATTGCGGATCGCATAAATAGTTAGCGTGTTGGCAACTGCCCACATACATCCAGCGAGGATGGCCCAGACGACGAGGTGCGGTGCCTGACCGACATCGGCGCAAATATGCGATGTGCCCCGAATGAGCGCGGGGACGCTCCAGCGTGCAAGGAAAACTCCGCACACCATCACCAGAGAAACGGTGATTGGAGAGATTGCGGGATTTACTAATTTGATCGGTGCCTCGGCTCCTCCAAGCCACGCTCCGGCAGCGAATCCGCAAAACATTCCCAGGCCCTGCAGCGTTCGCAAACGCGCGGTGTATGCGGGGTTGTGAACAGAAGAGGGCTGGGCGCTAGCCGGAGATGAATTCAACGGAGCTTGTCCAGGAGGAAAACTCCACCTAAGAGAACGCAGAGAGGGATCCAGAAATGAATGTCGGTTGCAACAGCGCGAAATCGACTGCGAAAGGAGCGAGACTCGGATGTGGGCATGTGCAGAGCAATCTTAGGGATGGATCCGGCGAGAGTCAACGCGGAAGCGTCGACAGGATACCGCACGTAGGTCGTGCTGGACGGCCGTCACTATCTCTCGAGGGGTAGAAGGTATCCGGGATTGCTCTCGAAGGCGCCGCCGAACACCTGGCGGTCTGCTTCTCTCATGTCCCACGAAATGATCGACGTCGGAACAATCTGGACTGTGATGTCGTCCCAGCCTGCAAAGACCGGACCGACCTTGGGGTCGGCGATGGCTGCTTCACTCAGGTATTTCTGATGAACGTGTGCGTTCTGCTGCTGCGACGCATTGCCGGTGAGTATCTGAGCCGCCCCGGTAATGGTGATGCCGAACGACGCGGCGGGATCGCGGGAGTCGATCATCAGCGAGACCTTGGGATCGGCCTGCAGGTTCCGCCCCTTGCGGCTGCGGGACGAGGTGGCGACATACACCTTCGAGCCGTCGAACCAGTACCACACTGCGACCAAGTGGATGGAACCATTCGGATTCTCTGTTCCAAAGGTTGCGACGTAGCGGCCATTCAACAGTTGCTGGACGATCGCATCTGACAGTGATGCCATAACTTCTCCCATCCTAGCTTCGCGAGTCGAATCGCATAAGCATACGTTTTTCTCTCCATTTGGCAAGTGGCTCCGATCAAGAGGCCCGTGGCTTTCGGCCCGGGGCGGTCTGGTGGCAGAACTGCAGCCCTTTAGAAAGGATTTCCACAGGAACTGGTTGCAGAGTGCGTGATGAACAAGATCTAGGGACAAAATACACAGTAGGCTTGAAACCTTCGGCGATTGCCGGAAATGCGAAATGACGACAGCATGGAGCTATGAAGACAGGCCTCCCCCTTCTGCTGGTACTGGCATTCACACCTCACTGCCTGGCGTCCATCGGAATCACCACGACCGACATCCCTAATGCACTCGTCAAAAGTGACTACTCCGCAGTCATTCAGGCAGGCGGCGGATGTACGCCCTACAAGTGGCAACTGACATCGGGAAAGCTTCCGAACGGAATCAAGATGTCTCCATCCGACACCACCAAGTCTCTTGACTTGTCGGGTTCACCGAACAAAGCGGGAACATTTACATTCACCATCACGGCCACGGGATGCCAGGGCCACGTGTCAAAGGCTTCCTACACGATCGTGGTCCAAAAAACAGCAGACCACGTAGTCGACCTCAACTGGAAGGCTTCCCGTTCTCGTGACGTGGTGGGCTACAACGTGTATCGCGGTTCAGACGGGAAGTTGTGGACGAAGGTCAACACGAACTTGACTGCCTCGACGCTCTACAGCGATCTCACAGTCGCTGACAGCAGTATGTATTACTACGCAACAACGGCCGTGGATATTGATGGCAACGAAAGTAAGAAATCGAATATCGTGATTGCGAAGGTTCCCTGACTTGCTTGGTTGTCTGGTTTCCGTGCTGCTGCCAGTTTCGTGCCCGCACAAAAGAACGCCCCGGCATTAAGACCGGGGCGGTTTCATTTGCTAGACGCGTCTAGAACAGATTCCACAGGAACTGGTTGTAGACTTCGTGGTGGAACTGGACTTCCTGGGCCTTCACAAACGTACCCAGGGCGCGCGGGCAGCGGTCAGCCGAGGCTTGCTTCAGGTCGGCGTAGCGCCCCTTTACGTCCTCGCCCAGGAGTTTTGTTGTCCACTCGGCTTTGCGGAAGTTGGCCATGGCGTCGTAGATGTTGTCGGGCAGATACCGTTCCGCCTGACGCAGGTTCTTGATCTTCGCGGTCTCGCCATCAAGGCCAGTCTTGAAGATCGAGTACATCACCAGGTAGGGATTTGCGTCGGGAGCCACCGAGCGCACCTCCACACGCATGCTCTTTTCGTTGCCAATCGGAATGCGGATCATCGATCCGCGATCGACGGGCGAGGCCTTGATCTGGTTCGGCGCCTCGAAATGAGGATCCAATCGGCGATAGGCGTTCACGCTGGCGTTCAGCAACAGGCAGATGTCATTGCCGTGTGTCAGGATGCGATCGACAAACGACCATCCCATCTTGCTCAGTTTTTCTTCGCCCTTGGGATCCCAGAAGAGGTTCTTGCCATTTTCGCTGACGGAGACGTTGGTGTGCATGCCGCTGCCATTGACGCCCACAACGGGCTTTGGCAGGAATGACGCTGTCAGTCCCATGTTGGTCGCGATCTGGCGGCAGATCAGCTTGTAAAGCTGAATTTGGTCGGCGGCGGCTACAACTTCTCCGTAGCCATAATTGATTTCAAACTGTGAGGGCGCCACCTCGGGGTGATCCTTCTCGTTCTGGAAACCCATGGCGCGCTGAACTTCGGCCGTAGTATCGATGAAGGTCCGCAGTGGATCGCCGGGTAACGAGTGATAGTAGCCGCCGGTGTTGACGTACTCGAACTTGCTGGTTTCGTGGTAATGACGCTCGGCGTCCGCACCCTTAAATAGAAAGCCTTCGATTTCGTTTGCTGCGTTGAGCGTGTAACCCTTTTTGTTGTAAAGGTCGGTGGCAAAATTCTTCAACACGCCGCGGATGTCGGCCGAGTAGGGCTGTCCGCCCTTATCGATGACATCCCCGAACACCAGAACCTTGCCAGGCCCAAAAATGTCCGCCGGACCCCAGTAAAATGCACTCCAGTCGATGCCAAGCCGAAGATCGCTCTCACGCTGCGCGGTGAAGCCGCGAATGGAAGATCCGTCGAAAGTCAGATTGTCCCAACTCTTGAGCAGAAACTTCTTATCGTAATCGAGCATGTGCAGGCGACCTTCGAGGTCGCTGAACAGCACCGTCAGGGCTTTAATGCCCTTTTCATCAGTGAGATATTTCAGCCGCTCTTCCCGAATCTTTTCCAGCGGGACACGGTTCCTGCGCTGCTCCTTTGCCTTCAGATTGAGAGCTTCGAGTTCGTCGTAGGACAGTGCCAGGAAATTGCGCAGTTCGTTGGGCATGGATATCGTTCAGTCTCCTTGGTGTAGGAACAGTTTTGAATTGGGTAAAGCCACATCACGAATACTGAAGTTGAAATGGCTGGTTTCAACACCGACCTGGAACTCGGAAGCATAGCGCGAGACACATGGGCCATCCAATCGAAAAACGTGATGTATGGCATAAAACGGATTTATCTATGGACAATCGATGGCCAAAAGACGCCGCGAATCACGGCGGCCCAAAGGACTAGAGTTGCGGCACCAGTGATGCTGACACCCAGGCATGGAGCGGATGTTGACGGCCGCAATCAAGGCACGTAATTAACGGAAATTGGTTCCGGCAGTTGGGACAGCTGGCTCCGGTTTCGAAGAGGTCAAACGCCTGCCCGCACTGAGCGCACTTCCAATATGCTCCGGCGGGAGGGCCGCTGTTGCAGGTGGGACAACTGTAGCCATGCCTCCTTGGTAGTTTGGCCAACTGCAATAGGCTGCGGGCGTGTTGAAATCCAGCCCAGCAATTCATTAGTACAAAGACTGCCAGAGCTCCAAACCAAACTGACCCACGTATCAGGGCGAGAGCAATGAATCCGACCACGCCGAGAAGACCCAGGATCGTGGAGATCATCAGGCTGCGTGCGCGGCCCACTGCGTACCAGAGGAGAGAGCGAAGAATCTGGCCGCCATCGAGCGGATAAATTGGAAGTATGTTAAAGGCGAGCAACCCAAAATTGATGTAGAACATTGCGCGCAGCAGCAAGAAAAGGTCGCGCTGGGTTGCGGGTAAACCGATGGCGCGGCCGGCGGCAACCGCAATCCAAAGAATCGGCAATAGGGCGACATTGACCAGGGGGCCGGCGGCAATGCTCCAGAGAGTGGCGCCCGGCCTCGGTGGTGGATCAACATAAGCGACTCCGCCCATCGGCCAGAGCACGATGCGGTTGGCAGTGCCACCTACCTGACGACACGCTAGTGCGTGGCCAAACTCGTGGACCGTTACTATGGCAAAGAGCGACAGATATTCGGCGATGTTCCAGCCAATGGAAGAATACGTTCTCAGTCCACCGCGGATTTCAAACATCGCAACCAAGAACCACGACCAATGCAGAAAAACATCAATCCCCAGGAATCGAAACAGACGAATGGATCCAGAGCGGCCTGTCGGCATGGCAGAAGTCTAATGCATCCCTTACTTGAAGCCTAAGGTGAATTAGGTTGGAGCGGTCTTTAGGCTGGCAGACAACTCGCCGTTAGATTCGGAGGGATTCGTCAGTGTCGGCGAACCACCTACTGACGGTGCGCCGAAGCTCCAGCCGCCAATTCACGCAGCGTGGTCAGGAAGGCAGCGGCCGTCTTTGGATTGTCGAGAGCGTCTAGCGCGATGGTCGCGGAAAACTGAGGGGATTCGGGACGGAAACGTACTTGAAGCACATCCTGTTGGCGGACGGTCATCAACGTGTTGAGTTCCGGCGTGGAATCTTCTTTCCAATGTGTCCGAGTCGTTAAGACGATGGGGCCGGGTTCGTAGATGTCCCACTCCCGTTCGTCCCGCCGACGAGCGATGGCACCCCGGCTGTGCGCGCACCAACGATGCCGCACGACGTCGAGGCGGAAGGTGGGCGAACCCCCGAGATCGGCTTCAAATGTGAGCGTTTCTTTTTGCTTATGGAGGCGGCTGAGGGCCCAATGCACCGGCAGCGCACGGGGGCGGAATTTCATCGTGACTTGGGCGTTTTCGAAGCTTCGGGAAGGGAACTGCAGTCGAGCATAGAGACGGGAGCTCGTGATCCAACGAAAATCAACGATCCGGCCCTTACCCGCGCAGGCTGATTGAACCCAGCGCAGTGCCTGTGCTCCGCGGCGGCGGTTGTAGGCGGCAAACAGGACATACCATCCCCCAAGGCCGACAATCGCACAGATGACGTCGATTACAAGAAGGCGTCCCACAGCCGTCTTCCTTCACCCCTCTGATGCCGATGGTACGTCCGAGGTTGCGGATGGAGCAAGGGGGCAATCGACTCCAGATGGAATTTTTTTGTCATTTTTTTGTCGAGCGACTGTGGAAAAGGGCCCACCGTAACCGTCAGTCGATGTGCCCCCGAGTCAGCGATTGAGCCCGACTGCAGATGTGACAGCTACAATATCGCGGTGCCCTCCGTTATTCGCGACTCCCATGCCCGAGACTTAGACCTTCTGTGGCGTATGGACCAGGAGTGCTTTCCTCCGGGCATTTCCTATTCGAAGCAGGAATTGAAGTCCTACATAAAGCATCGCGGATCGTTCACGCTGGTAGCCACTGATGGCCTAGAGGGGCAGGTTCAGGGATTTATTATCGGCCACTGTGCCACAACGGGTCACATTATTACCATTGACGTTAGCCCTCGGGCACGTCGGTCTGGCGTGGGTTCACTGTTGTTGCGGGCCGCCGAAGACCGCATGCGTAAGGCCGGATGTCCCTGGGTGGGGCTCGAAACCGCGGTCGACAACCTGACCGCCCTATCGTTCTACAAGCGACATGAGTACAACGTCATCCGTACATGGCCGCGCTACTATCCAAATGGTGTGGACGCACTTGTACTGCGAAAAGAGCTAGCCTGACCCGATCCGTGGTTTGCGCTGGCGGATTATCTCGTATACCTTGCCGTATTCGGGAACCAGAGCATGAAAGTTGCCATTCAAGGGGAGCGTGGCTCGTTCAGCCACGAAGCCGCCGAGAAGATGCTGTCACGTTGCGCGGTCGTTCCCTGCGCGCGGTCGGCGGAGGTATTTGACCGTGTCGAGAGCGGATCGGTGCAGGCCGCAGTGATTCCAATCGAGAACACTCTGGCAGGCACTGTGGCGGAGCACGCGGACTTGCTTGTCGCGCGCGATGTATTCATACAAGCCGAGTACTTGTTGCGGATCGTACATAATGTGATTGCAGCGCCCGGAGTGAGGTTGAAGTCTCTGAAGCGCGTGATGTCGCATCCGGTTGCGCTCGATCAGTGCCGGGATTTTTTTCGGCGTCATCCCCACCTCGAAGCTGTTCCGTTTTACGACACTGCTGGCAGTGTGAAGCACGTTATCGCAAACAGGTTAGCGGATGCAGCCGGCATCGCGGGGAAGCAGGCTTCGCGAGAGTATTCGGGCAAAGTTCTTCAAGCGAGCATCGAAGATGACAAGCGGAACTTCACGCGATTCTTTCTGATTCGAAAGAGTTCAGTGGCCAGTAAGAAAAAAAGCCAGTTTTCCCAAAGACTGGGAGACGTGGGGCGTCCCTCGAACACATTTAATTACGGATATCAGCGAATGATTCCTCCGGGCGCGAACAAGACTTCGATCGCGTTTAAGGTGAAGAACTTGCCGGGCGCACTGTTCAAATCGCTGAGCGTATTTGCGCTGCGGGATATCAGTTTGAGCAAGATCGAGTCGCGCCCGATGCGCGGGCGTCCTTGGGAGTATGTTTTCTATGTCGACTTCCTGCGCGGTGATGATGAGCCGGCTCGAAATGCGCTCCGGCATCTCGGAGAAGTCGCGGAGTTCGTGAAGGTGCTGGGGGTTTATCCCGCGGCGTGAGTGCGGCGAACCTTTCTTCCAGGGCCCGCGTCAAAGAATTCAACTGTCCCGGAGGCTCAATATGCTCGAAAATCCAACGACCCGCCGGAGCTTCCTGCACCGTACTTCGATTGCGGGTGCGGCTTTGCTGTCCCCGCTCGCCTTAGGGCAACAAAAACCCGAGGAAGAGGGGAAAGAGAACAGCGACGAGAAGATTTCGCCTGCCGAGGATCTCATGCGCGAGCACGGCGTCCTTAACCGAATCTTGCTGATTTACGACGAGCATTTGAAGATGCTGACTGAGAAGCACCCCTTCGACGGCTCCATTCTTGCTAGTGCCGCCGACATTGTGCGTCGCTTCGTCGAGGACTATCACGAGAAGCTGGAGGAAGATTTCCTTTTCCCGCGGTTCCGCAAGGCGGGCAAGCACGTCAAGCTGGTCGACACTCTCCTGGCGCAGCACAAGGCTGGACGCGATCTGACCGCAAAGATCAGGGAACTGGCGGGCACTGCAACCCTGAAATATGTTTCGACAGACAGCGAAAAACTAGCGGACGCTCTACGCTCGTTCCTGCGGATGTATCGTCCGCACGAAGCCCGCGAAGATACTGTGTTGTTCCCAGCCTTTCGAACCGTCGTCTCCCCACACGAATACGACTCTCTGGGCGAAGACTTTGAGAAAAAAGAAGATGAGATGTTTGGGGATGAGGGATTTTTCAAGGTCGTCGATCAGGTGGCGCAACTCGAGAAGCGGCTCGGGATCTACGAACTGGCCCAATTCACACCCCGATGAGCCCTGCCACTCTCATCACGCCTGCTTGTGATGGAAAGCACATCCTGCGAAACAGAACACGCCTAGACTCAGATTGGCGCTTCGGGCTATTTCACCCGACCGAACTTCAGAGGAGAGTCTATGCGTTCATTGAAGGGCATTGGCATTTTAGTATGTGTGCTTGCGGTTACTTGCCTCGTTTCTGCGAAGAACGATCTGGGCATTCACGACGTTAGCAATATTACATTCACGACGCCGACCCGCGTGGGAACGGCGCTGCTGCTGCCCGGCGAATATGTTGTCCGGCACACCATGGAAGGGCAAGAGCACGTTATGGTGTTTGCACCGTTACACAACCAGAAGGACGGAGTGAAAGCAAAGTGCAAATTGGTGCCGCTGGCACGAAAAGCAGATCAGTCGATGACGACCTTCGAGGTTAATGCAGCGAAAGAGAGAGTGCTGCACGAGCTCGTGGTTCGCGGTGACACAGCAAAGCACGTTTTCGAGTAAAAGAGACTCGTCCGCTCAAACCATTTGCTGGTTTCCAGGGGAGTGCCTTTCTGAGAGGGTGCTCCCTTTTCCAACATCCAGATCGTTAGCAGGTACTACCGAAATAGCCCTTGGCAAGGTCACGTTTCCGAGGTAGCCTCTGCACCTTAGGCACATTTCTAAAAGCTGAAATCGGACTAGAATGCCGACATCCTCCGGCGACGGGCTCAGGCGCGTCCTGAAACCTTTCCCGAGGCAGTATCATCTAAACTTGAGCGAGTTACACTCAAGGAGAAACATGAGCCAGCAGCCGCCTAACGATCGTAATCCTAAGGTCAAGGAAATAAACGACCAAAGGGCTCTCCCGGTTCTCCCCGTCAGGGACACGGTATTGTTCCCCCATGCCGTTTTGCCGCTTACCGTGGGCCGGGAAAGCTCGGTGCAGCTGATTAACTCTCTTGGGGAAGACAAGACCATTATTGTGGTCGCACAACGCGAAGCTCGCGTAGACGCCCCCCAACCTACCGATCTTTATTCGGTAGGAACCTCTGCCGTGGTTCACAAAGTGGTGAAGATGCCGAACCAGAGCCTCTTTGTGTTTGCCGAAGGGCTGGAACGGGTCCGGTTAGGCGAGTTCACGCAACTTACACCGTTCATGAACGCGTACTATTCGCCGCTCCCGGAGGGCGCGGCTCCGCTCGCCACTTCGGAGATCGAGGCTCTGCAGCGTAACGTTCTGACGTTATTCCAGCAGATCGTCGCAGGTTCGCCCACTTTGTCCGACGAACTCTCGACTGTCGCGATGAACATCGACGAGCCGGGACGACTGGTGGACTTCATTGCCTCGTCTTTGCCGTCTCTTTCGACCCCCGACAAGCAGGACACGCTGGAGACGCTCGATGTCCACGTCCGGCTGGAAAAAATAAACCAGCACCTGGCGAAGGAACTCGAGGTCCAGCAGTTGCGCAACAAAATTCAGAGCGAAGTGCAGGATCGCGTACAGCAAACGCAGCGCGAGTACTACCTGCGCGAGCAGATGAAGGCCATCCAGAAAGAGCTGGGTGAGCAGGATGAAGGTCAGCGTGACGTCGAAGATCTGAAGAAGAAGATCGAAGAAGCGGGCATGCCTGACGAGGTCAAGAAAGAGGCCCTCAAGGAATTGGGGCGCCTTTCTCGCATGTCGCCGATGGCAGCCGATTATTCGCTAACTCGAAACTACATCGAGTGGCTAGCTGTTCTGCCGTGGGCTAAGACGTCAGGTCAGGAGATTGAAATCCCGAAGGCGAAAGAGATTCTCGATCACGATCACTATGACCTGGAGAAGGTCAAGGATCGCATTCTCGACTATCTCTCGGTGCGGCGGCTGAAGCCGAATATGAAGGGCCCGATTCTTTGTTTCGTTGGGCCTCCTGGGGTGGGGAAAACTTCTTTAGGTAAATCGATCGCGCGCGCCCTCGGGCGGAAGTTCGTCCGGCTTTCGCTGGGCGGAGTTCACGACGAGGCAGAAATTCGTGGGCATCGGCGCACTTACATCGGTGCGCTCCCGGGCCAGATCATCCAGGGTATTCGGCGGGCTGAGACGAAAGATCCTGTCTTCATGCTCGACGAAATCGATAAAGTCGGACGCGACTTCCGTGGGGACCCGGCGTCGGCTCTGCTCGAAGCCCTCGATCCCGAACAGAACTCTACGTTCCGCGATAACTATCTCGACGTGACTTTCGATCTGTCGAAGGTGTTGTTTATTACGACGGCAAACATGCTCGACCCGATCGCCGAACCGTTGCGTGACCGCATGGAGATCATCGAACTTCAGGGCTACACGGAAGAAGAGAAGGTCCATATTGCGTTCCAGTACCTGGTTCCGCGGCAGATCGACGAAAACGGCATCACTGCGGATCAAATCGAGTTCCCGGACGAGGCGGTGCGCTACGTCATTCGTCACTACACGCGCGAAGCGGGTGTGCGAAGCCTGGAACGCACGATTGGCACCATCTGCCGCAAGCAGGCGCGGCGATTGGCCGAAGGTAAAACAGAAAAGCTTGTTGTCACGAAGGAGATTGTTCAGGAATTCCTGGGCGGCATCAAGATTCGCAGCGAGGGCGAAATTGCCGAGCGTACGGAGCGTCCTGGTGTCGCGGTCGGTTTGGCGTGGACTCCGTCCGGCGGCGACGTGCTGTTCGTCGAAGCCAACGCGATGAAGGGCAAAGGCGGATTCACCATGACCGGCCAGATTGGCCAGGTCATGCAGGAATCAATGCAGGCGGCGCTCACGTGGGTGCGGTCGAACGCCGACCGACTTGGCGTGGCAGAGGATTTCTTCGCCAACCACGATATCCACATCCATGTGCCTGCCGGAGCTATTCCGAAGGATGGTCCGTCAGCAGGCGTCACCATGGCGACGGCGCTGGTCTCGTTGCTGACCAAGCGTCGCATCACTCCGCTGATAGCTATGACTGGCGAAATCACTCTAAGCGGCAACGTGCTTCCGGTCGGTGGCATTAAAGAAAAAGTGCTGGCTGCCAAGCGCGCCGGAGTTCGCGACGTGATTCTGCCGGCAGAGAACAAAATGAACGTCGACGAGGACTTGACGGTTGAGCAACTTGAGAACCTGCAGGTGCACTACGTCAAGACGATCGATGAAGCTTTGAGCGTGTCTCTGCCAGAGGTGGCTGAGAGTCCCGCGGCAAAGATGATCCCGGCGGCCCCGCCGAAGGATCCAAAGCAGGACTATCATCCGACCGAGCCGATCAAAGAGCCGGAGCCGGTTCATGATCGTGTGCTCACGTAAGCCTGAGTACCGGCTAAATCTTTCAAGGCCAGCTTCGAAAACAGGCTGGCTTTTTCCTTTTGATGCGAGATGCTCGCGTTAAACTACCTTCCTATGAAGGTGCGCGTGCTCTTTTTTGGCATGTTGAAGGATTCGGCTGGAAAATCATCCGACGTGGTGGAACTTCAGCCCGGCGCCTCAGTTCGCGAACTTCTCGCTCACTGCGAATTGCGATTTCCTGCCCTGAAAAGTTTGCTTTCATCCGTTGCATTGGCGGTGAATCAGCAATATGCCCGCCCTGATACGCTGCTGCAGCCGGATGACGAAGTTGCCCTTCTTCCCCCAGTCAGCGGAGGCTCTCACGCTTCGAACCATGTCTCGATCGTTCGCGAACCGATTGACAGCGCAGGGGTGCTCACGCGGTTAAAGCGCGGGGAAGATGGCGCGGCCGTGGTTTTCGAAGGCGTCGTTCGGAATCAGACACGTGGCCGCAGAACACTATATCTCGACTACGAAGCCTATGAAGGAATGGCCTTGCAGCAGTTGGAATCCCTCGCCGCTCAGGTAATCGAGAAATTCCAGGTTCGTGATGTTGCAATCGTACACAGGCTCGGCCGGCTGGAAATCGGCGAGATCAGTGTGCTGATTGTCGTCGCATCGGCCCATCGAGGGCCTGCATTCGACGCCTGCCGATTTCTGATCGACACGCTCAAGCGCACCGTGCCTATCTGGAAGAAGGAATACTTCGAGGACGGAGCGGTGTGGGCCGATGGAGAACCATTTCCGGCAGAAATCCCCCGGGCGAATTCTTGAGCTGAGGCAGCCCTGCGGTCCAACACGCATCTAAATGAACGGCGTGTCCTAGGTATAATTCCGTCATTCGATGAGAAAACCCGCTCCGAGCATCCTTTCGGCGATCCTGCTGATCTCTTTCTGCAGCTTGCGGGCACAACAGCCTCAGTCCTCTTCCGGGAGCAATTCTTCTGCGCAGACTTCACCAGGCGGTCAAGAGCAACGACAGTCGCAACCTTCGACTACTCTCAAGGTCGACGTTAACCTGGTGAACGTCTTTGTCACCGTCACCGATCAACATGGCGCGCCGATCGGGGGGCTGACGAAAAATAACTTTGTTTTGAAGGAAGACGATCGCGAACAAACGATTCGGGTCTTCGACAAGGAATCCGCCCTGCCGCTTTCGATTGCTCTTGGGATCGATACGAGTCTGAGTACTCTCCACGATCTTCCTCTGGAGCGCACATCGGCCAAACGGTTTGTGCACGAGATTGTGCGACCCCAAGATGCTCTCTCGGTTTACGCATTTGCCGAAACAGTTCGTGAAGTGACTCCCGGGTATTCATCCGATTTGAAACGCATTGACGAGAGCATCGATCATATCCGTCCGGGTGCTGCGACTGCGCTCTTCGACGCGGTTTACCTGGCTTCACGCGCGCTCGATCATCGCCAGGGACGCAAGGTGCTTGTACTTATCACCGACGGCGGGGACACCGTCAGCGCGGTCGACTACAAGGAAGCGTTGCGCGCTGCCGAAGAGGCCGAAGCGCTGGTGTATTCGATCATCATCGTTCCGATTGAGAGTAGCGCCGGCCGCGAAACCGGCGGAGAACACGCGTTGATTCAACTGTCGGAGGACACGGGCGGCAAGTATTACTACGCAACATCGATCGCGCAGCTCGATGAGGCTTTTCGCAAGATCAGCGATGAACTGCGTACGCAATATCTGCTCGCGTACTATCCATCGCAGCGCACATCGCTCTCGGAGTTTCGCCGAATCGAAGTCAAAGTTCTCGGAGTGCCCGATTCTGCGAGTTACCGCGCACGTCACCGTGCCGGATACTACACCGTGAAATCGAATTTCTAGCCTACATGGCTGTACTGAAGTGCGCATACACATAACCCTGTACAAGCGTCATCTAAACAACTGTCTGTAAATGTTTGTAAACAATAGGGTAAACACCTTGTTTCTTCGCGTTTGCGGACGGTGAATACGTTTTCTGGAAGAAAACCTTATGTGCATGTCTCGTTTTTGGCGTGTTTATCAATTTGTTATCAACTGTAACTCATTGATGACAGTCGATCTGCGGCGATTCTCTGCGACTCTCGTTGACGCTGGCGAATGAATTGCTGTCCTGCTTAGCAGAATCACGGTTTTGTGCGGGACTGAATCCGAAACATGCCGTTCTGTCATTTGAGCAAAACAAGACCATGTTGTGCTTTGTTGGGGTCGCTCGGAGTTTGCCGTCACAAAATCGGTTTCAATCGAAACAGTTTTGAACAAGGAAGGTGGAAGATGCTAAATCCTCAATCGCCCCTGCGATGTGCCGCGCGATGGTGCGCGTTACCGACACTGATCTTCACGCTCACCCTTGCCCTTTCCCCCGCGTCATTCGCACAGACGACAGTCGCGACCGGCAGTATCGTCGGCACCGTTACGGATCCCACTGGTGCTGCGGTTGAAGGAGCGAAAGTCACGATCACGAATATGGGCACGAACCAGGTGATCGCGCTGACTTCGAATGCGACAGGCTCCTACAATTCCGGGGCTCTTACTCCGGGCAGCTACAAAGTTCAGATCGCAGCGAAAGGATTCAGCAGCAGCAGTCAGACCATAACCGTGCAGGTCGGCAACACAGCCACTGCCAATGCCAGTCTCCAGGTCGGACAGGAGAGCACGGTCGTCGAAGTGCAAGGCTCGGCGCTCTCGGTGAACACCGAGCAGTCGGAAGTGCAGGGAGTGTTGACTTCGAGCCAGATTGAAAACTTGCCAGTCAACGGCCGCAACTTCCTCGACTTGGCGCAGCTTGAACCTGGCGTACAGATCCAGGACGGCCAGAATTTCGATCCCACGAAGGCGGGTTACTCGTCGATTTCATTCGGTGGACGATTTGGACGCACGGCGCGCGTCAACGTCGATGGTGTCGACGTTTCTGACGAGACAGTAGGAACGGTCACACAAGACATTCCAGCCAGCGGCATCGACCAGTTCCAGCTCGGCCAGTCTTCGCTGGACCTCTCGAACGATCTCACTTCGTCGGGTGCCGTCAATGTCACCACGAAGTCGGGAACCAATACATATCACGGGCAAGCGTTCGGGTTATTCCGTGATCGAACCGTCGGTGGAGTCTCAACGCCGGGTGGCGGCGATTTGCCCTTCCAGCGTTCGCAATATGGCGGCAATTTTGGCGGTGCGCTTATCAAGGACAAGCTGTTCTTCTTCGCGGATGGGGAGCGCATCAAGCAGGATTCCTTTGCGCCGGTTCAGGTAGCGTCACCGTTCGACACGTTTAATGGCGGTTTTGCGGTCCCGTTCCGCGAGGACGAATTAATGGGGCGGTTGGACTACAACCTGGGCCACAACTCCCGCCTGTTCTACCGATTCAATTACTACAAGGGTGCGCTGAACTCCGATTTCGGACTCGGCTATGGTGTTTATGTGAACAAGAACATCGCTCGCACGCACGTCGCGGGCGTGGACTTCAACACTGGTACGTTCACTCACACTGTGCGCTTCTCGTACTTGAAATTCCAGAACCAGATCGCGGACGTAGTGAAAGGCAGCGATATACCGGGTGCTGACATCGGTATCGATGTGAGTTCACCTGGAACAGGTTTGTTCCTTGGGCCAAGCCCCCTTGCGCCGCAGAGCACTCCACAACGGAACTTTCAGATCAAGTACGATGGCAGCAAGCAAATTCACTCGCACATCTTGCGTTTCGGTGTCTCCTATAACGACATTCAAGGTGGTGGTTTCGCGAACTTTTACGGAAATGCGCCGAGGATCTATTTCAACACCACAGATGCCACCATTGCGTCGGCTGCAGATGGTCCGTTCCCAGGAGGATCGTCAAATCCACTCAATTACCCTGTAAACAATGTGCGGCTGGGAAACGGGCTGGGTTTCAATACACTTGAACCCGCACTCGGGTTCCCAGCGGGGGGATTGGGTCCGGATCACCGTTTGGGTCTTTACATTGGTGACAGCTGGAAGATCCGTCGCAACTTCACTCTTAGCGTGGGGCTCCGTTACGACCGCGATACAGGTCGCACCGACAGCGATTTGCCGGCCATCTCAGAGATCAATGATGCCTTTCCTGGATATGGAAATCCGGTCAAGCAAGCCAACTCGAACTTTGCTCCGCAGTTGGGCATTGCGTGGGATCCGTCGAGCAATGGCAAGACCGTCATTCGTGGTGGTATCGGTCTGTACTACGAGAACGTAATCTTCAACAACGTTCTGTTTGATCGCCCATTCAGGTTGCGGACCGGTGCTTTCAACCAAACTCCATTTGCTTGCTTGAGCGGGCAACCTCAGCCCGTTGCCGTGAGCACGAACTTCGACCCAAGTGGTTTCGTTTCTCCTGACACGAATGTCTGTTCGGGTTTCGTCGGTGACGCAGTGGCACCCTTGCTGAACTTCTGGCAGAACGAAGTTCTGGCGGGTAACCCGCTTGACCTTCAGGCACAGAATCCGAATTTCATCGGGAACTTTCTTGATGCCGGCATCGGCGTCCCAGGGCCGGCCCTATTTGCTCCGAACTACAAGACCCCGCGTTCAGTACAGATCAACTTTGGAGTGCAGCGAGAAATTCGGCACGGCATGATTTTCAGTGCTGACTACTTGCGCAACATCGAAACGCGCACGCTATTAGGTGTCGACGTTAATCATGTTGGCGACATCGGTCACTTCAACCTCGGCGCTGCACAGGCTGCCATCGCAAGTACGCTGACTGACTGTGGTCAGCCGACCATTGATCTTGCCGCAAGCCAGGGAACTTGTCCCGACCCGGATGGCTCGACACACCACGCGTCTATGGTCGATTTTGCCAGGCACGGCCTGACTTCGGACGCTGATTTCGGGCAAGCCTGTATCGATGCCATTGGCGCGCCGTGCGCGTTCCCAGGGTCCAATCCTGCACAGGGACCGGCGTTCTTCCTGCAACCGATCGGACGTTCGGTCTACAACGCTCTGCAAATGAAACTCGTACAGAACGTCCAGACTCCATTCCGGGGCGTGAAGGCGATGAACTTCCAGGTCGCGTACAGCCTCTCGCGCTTCGAGAATACGGGTGGTGCACAACTGACTGGAACGACGGCGGACAATGATCAAGACTTTGTCTTGGCGGCAGCGGACTACAACAAGCCTGGCCGCTATTTTGGCCCGTCAATTTTGGATCGCACTCACCAGATCTCCTTCGGCGGTTTTGCCGATCTGCCGATGAAATTCCGGCTTGGCTTGATCGGGCATTTCTACAGCCCGCTCTCAACCGGTATTACCATTCCCAATTTCGGTGAAGGAAACGGTGAGATCTTCCGCTCAGATTTCACAGGAGATGGTACGACGCAGGACCCGATGCCGGGGACTCATTTCGGGCAGTTTGATCGTGGGACCAACGCGTCCGGCCTGAACTCGCTGATAAGCCACTACGACACAACGTTCGCCGGTCAACCTACTCCTGCCGGCAATGTGCTGGTCCAGAATGGGCTCATGTCCGCAGCTCAACTAGCCACTCTTGGTGGCGTCGCACCCACTGTTGACGCGCCAGTACCCGGACAGGTCAACTTCTCCTGGATGAAGTCGTTCGACTTGAACCTTGGCTGGCGATACACCATCAAGGATCGGGTCAGCATCGAGCCCAGTATCGCAGTGTTCAATTTGTTCAACTTCGGCAACTTCAACCTGCCGCCGAACACGATGAACGGCATTTTGTTTGGTTCCTCAGGGTCTATCAACGGCACGGATAGGCTTGCCAACGAGCAGTTCCGCGTTGGCAACGGCACTGGCGTCTATGCAGTCGGCGCTGGCCGTCAGATCGAATGGGGGCTGAAGGTTAGCTTCTAGTGGGACTGAATTCAATTACAAGGCCGCTGGTTCACTCCAGTGGCCTTTTTCTTTGCGAATCGATTCTCGTCAGGGATTCAGCTCGCTTCTAAGATGTTTCGACAGCTTTTCGATCTGCTTCAGCTTCTCGATCACGTCCTTGGGCAGCATACCGCTGCGGGCGCTGGCAACGTCCGCTGGGATAGTCTGCGCCGTGCGGGCCAGATCGGCGGCCTCTTTTTGTACTTGCGCGTAGTCGATGCGACGGGTGGGCCCAGTTTGCGCCTCGTCGGGCTTCTGCCGGCTCTGCGGATCCATCGATTCAGGAGGCGTGGGGAAATGATGGCTGTTGGTTTGTGATGCTGCCATTATAGCGAACAAGCCGAGAACTATAGGAAACGAACGGGTCGCAGAACGCTTCACAGGAGGCCTCCTGCCGTAAGGAAATGCCTGTTATTGTACTCCGGCTCTTTGCGCCTGGGACGGCGCTCACAGCGGCTTGCAGCCCGCTTTGTGTACAATGCGGGCATGTCGTTCCGCGCCCCGCACGGGAATCCCAACGCTAAACGCGGCCGCACGCCGCCCCCCGAAGAGACTCTGGAAGAAGCTTCCTTCCTCAAGGCCCTTGGTGAAAAGCAGAAGCCCGTATCCGTCAAATTGATGGATGGCCAGACCGTCCAAGGATGGATCGAGTACTACGACAAAAATATGGTGCGCCTGACACGTGTCGGCGCCCCCAATCTGTTTATCTTCAAGCACGAGATCATGTACATCGCCGAGGACGGTGGAAAGAAGAAGTAGGTCTTGGGTCTTCGGTCGTCGGTCTTCGGAACCAAGTCAACCCCGAGTTTCCGCTAAGACCCAAGTCCTAAGACCCAAAACCTGAGAAATCGTGAACGATACTTCCCAATCCAGCTTTCTACCCGCCATGTCGGCGATCGCCCGCGAAGCGGGTGCGCTGTTGATGAATTACTTTCATCAAGGCCTGAAGATCGAATACAAGGGTGATGCCGATCTGGTGACCGCGGCCGATCGCGCGTCAGAAGCTCTGATTCGCGATCGGGTCAGCAAGCAGTTTCCCTCGCATGATGTCCTCGGCGAAGAGCAGGGGCTTAAGGATAGCGGCAGCGAATACCGTTGGTACGTGGATCCGCTGGATGGCACTACGAACTTCGCGCACGGCTACCCGGTGTTCTGTGTTTCGCTGGCACTCGAGCATCGCACCGGGAATGAAGGGAAGCGCATCGCCGCAGTCGTCTACGACCCCACGCGAGATGAGCTCTTTTCAGCCGAGCAAGGAAGAGGTGCCCAGCTCAATGGCAAACCGATTCACGTCTCAAAGACTGCGCAGCTGAAAGAATGTCTGGTCGCGACCGGATTTCCTAGCCACAAGCGTCACAAGAATCCCAACATCTTCTTCTATCACCAGATCACACTTCGCACACACGGGGTACGCCGCGCCGGGTCGGCCGCTCTCGACCTGTGCAACGTCGCCTGCTCGCGCTTTGACGGGTTCTGGGAGTTCAATCTCAATCCCTGGGACACGGCTGCGGGCGTGCTGATTGTGGAAGAGGCGGGCGGTAAAGTGAGCCGCTTCGATGGCTCTGCCTTCCAACTCGATAGCCGCGAGACTCTGGGCTCGAATGGATTGGTACACGAGGCACTGGTTCACGAGTTCCAGGAGATCTTCGCCGGACGCGGCCTCGATCCGCTGTCCGATCCACGGGCTTATCAACGGTAGACTTCCTCACCAGCCCTGAGTTCGCGTTCAGCCCGAGTTACAATGAAGCATGTGGGGACCGCCTCCGCTCTGGCGGCCAATTCAATAAGCCTCAGGTCAACCGTGATCAGCTCACTTCTGGAACGCAAGATCGAAAAACGGCCGGACAAGGTCCGCCTGCAAGGACGTATCCTCTTTCTCACCGAAGATCCTGAACTCATCAAGAGACAACTGGGCGGCGAAGACTTGCCTTGGGATACGAAGAATCCTGCGAACAATCCCAAACTTCGTGACGACATTTCGACCGACGAGATTACTCCCGCCCACTATTGCTTCTATTTTGATGAGACTCTCGGCGAGATACCTTATTTAGGCCTGAAATGTGGAAATACAACACCCATCGGCCGCGGTGATGTGAAGAAAGGCGGTTTCGTGTGCGCCGTCAGCGGCAAGCGGCGGGGCAAAGGATCGAGTCGTGAGCAGTCTCCCTATGCTGAAATGTGTGCCGGCATCCGTGTCGTAATTGCCGAGAACATCGAGCGGATCTACAAGCAGAACTGCCAGAATCTTGGCCTACTCACAGCCACCAATTTCTCTTTGATCGACCGCATTCGCGAAGGCGAGGAGATTGCGCTGAGCGAGTTCACCGCCGGCGAGGACGAAATTACCCGCCAGGTCATCGAGTATGGCGGACTGTTTCCGTTCAATGTCGCTCGCATGCAGGGCAAAGTATTTTTGCCGCCTATCGAGGCAAACGTGGAAGCGGGCATGTCGGGACAGACGCGAACTTACAAGCTGCGTCCGATGACCCTTGCTGAAAAGATTTTTGCTCGGCACATGATCAACGAGAAAGGAGAAGTCGGTGTTCCCTCTGTGAAGCCCGGCGACACCGGCTTTGCGCGCGCTGACCTGCGATTTAGCCACGAGTACGTGACTCCCATGGCGTCCATCTTCTTCGAGCACTACGTGGGCAAGGATGCGAAGGTTAACGATCCTTCGACCATTCTGTTCTTCCGCGATCACCTAACTTTTCTCGACGAGGTCATCTCAGAAGAGAAGAAAAAGCTAGGCCTGCTTGATCTCGCCACCCAGCTCAAACTCAAGCAGCAGGAATTCGCCACGAAGCAGGGAATCAAGCTGCATGGCGAATTAGCCGATCGCAAAGGCTCGGAGGGCATCTGCCACTCCATCGTCCTCGAAAGCTACGCACTGCCGGGGCAGTTGAACATCGGCTCCGACTCGCACACACCCCATGTGGGCGCGATTGGCTGCGTAGCCTTCGGTATCGGCACGACCGATGTTTTTAATTCCTGGATCACGAAAGATGTGCGCGTCAGAGTTCCGGAGTCGGTGAAGGTTGTCATACGAGGCAAGAAACATCCCAATGTCACGGCCAAAGATTTCATTTTGAAAATCCTGAGCCTTGATTACGTCCGTAGCGGCAAGGCACTGGCGAAGGTCATGGAGTATGCGGGAGAAGCGATCGAAGAACTTAGCGTCGATGAGCGTGCCACGATGACGAATATGGCCGCCGAGATCGGGGGCTTCACGGGTATCGTTGCGCCTGACATGAAGGCTGTCGATTTTCTGGTCGAACGACGCGGCATGGATCGCAAGAATGCTGAGTCCATGATTGAGGGACTTTATAGCGATCCCGGCGCACAGTACGCGCACGTCATCGAACTTGAGGCCGCGGAAATCACGCCGATGGTGGCCACTCCCGGTGATCCCGGCAATGGCAAATATGTACGCGAACTGAATACGCCCGTCCCGATCGAGATTGCCTACGGAGGCACCTGCACGGCCGGAAAGAACGAGGACATGGATATGTATGCGCTTGTTCTGGTTGAAGCTCTGAAGCAAGGCAAGCGAGTAGCCGACTCCGTGAAGTTCTTCATCCAGTTCGGTTCGCAGGAAACCCGCGATTACTGCGTGCGGCGCGGATACTTGGAAGTCTTTCGCAAGGCGGGTGCGCAGGTCATCGAACCTAGTTGCGGAGCCTGCATCAATGCCGGACCAGGAGTGTCCACCAGGCCCGACCAGGTCGTCATCAGCGCGCAGAACCGCAACTTTCCAGGCCGCAGCGGCCCTGGGCAAATGTACTTGGCTTCTCCTCTCACCGTCGCGGCAAGCGCGGTCGCTGGATACATAGTGGAATATGAGCCAAGCGAGAAGAGGGAATTGGTAACGCCTGATTCCTGCTAACGGCGATTCGTGCTCATCGTCTGACCTATTCAGGAGGATGCCATGATCCGCTCCCACCTGCTGCCGGTATTCCTGATAATCAGTTTTGCCTTTGCAACGACGGCTTTCCGGTCCGTCACATCAACTCGGTCGGCCGGATCCGTCACTGGAGTCGCGCAGATGGTCGAGCCGCGCTCGGGACACACTGCAACGCTTCTTCCCAATGGCAAAGTACTCATTGCGGGCGGCATGCGACGCAATCAGGATTTCTACAAGTCAGCGGAGCTCTATGATCCGGCAACCTCCAAATTTCAACCTGCCGGGGAAATGAATGAGCGACGGGTGAGCCCGATCGCGATCCTGCTGCGCTCCGGCAAGGTTCTGATCGCTGGAGGATGGGTTGGTCATGGGTGCACCGACTCAGCCGAACTTTATGATCCCGCGACGGGCCGATTCACCATGCTGACAAGCCGGATGACCGCTCGCCGCGGTGATGCGCGCGCCACACCGCTTGAAAACGACGACGTCTTGATCACCGGAGGGGCCGACCATGACAACCCGGGAGGTGTGGCTTCTGCCGAGGTGTTTCATCCGGCCACGGCGACGTTTCAGGCGGTTGGCGCAATGCATTTCGCGCGGGTAGCGCACACGGCTACCATGCTGCGGGATGGCCGGGTGCTCATCGTGGGGGGACGCGGCGACAAAGTTAACGCTGCAGCAGAGATCTTCGATCCGAAAACATCGCGCTTTACTGAAACCGGGACGCTTCATACCGCGCGCTACAAGCACACCGCTGGATTGCTTCCCGACGGCCGGGTGCTTATTGCGGGTGGATCCGACGAGCGCGATTGGACCGGAAACCTGAATAGTGCCGAAGTGTATGATCCGCGGGCTGGAAGGTTCTCCATCGTGTCCCCGCTGAACAATAGCCGCTTCAAATTACCCGAAGAGGCCGTCCCGCTCGAATCTGGAGAGTTGCTGGTCGCGGGTGGAAGCAAGAACGTCGAGATCTTCGAGCCTGCCTCGGGAAAATTCCTGCTGGCTGACGGGCAGATCAGCGATGCTTGGCACTTCATGACCGAAACGAAACTCAAAGATGGAAGCGTCTTGCTCGCGGGTGGGTACGCAAACGACGATCGTGCGACAGCGCAGGCTTGGGTATACCGGCCTTGAAGCCTCTGATCTACTGAGCTTCAGCTTTTGCTGGCTGTGGCGGAGGCACTCTTGCGTTTTAGTTCCGAAAGCGCAGGGAAAGAACTCGGTGTAACCAGGGTACGTTCTTCCGGCTGCGTTCCCTTTGTGCGTGAGGCCGAGAGCATGTGAATGGCGTCTCCAACTATCGGAGGCGAAATGATGGTTGCCGCCAGCCGTCCCTGCCGCACCCACGTTTGCCCGGCCTTGGGCACACCGTCGCACCCCGTGATCGGAAGGCTAAGCCAGGAATCGCGCTCTTTCATCTCGGACAATTCCTCGAATGCGCGTCGCGCCCCGACGGCCATGTCATCGTTCTGGCACGCAATCATGCCGACATGCAGTTCTTTGGATGTGCTTAAAGACAACCATGACCGAATGGCGTGGTAGCCGCTTTGTTGCGTCCAGTCACCCTTCAGCGTTTTTACGGTTACTCCAGCAGGCTTCGACGACATCATGCCCTTGGTTCTGTTCTTCGCTACGTCACGAGCCGGCCCTTCAATATGAAGAACGCACCCCGTGTCCCCCAGGATCGTCCCAATTTGCTGCCCTTGAATCTTTCCGACCGCTTCGTGGTCCGAGAGAATCGAAAACACCGGTACCAACGAGTGTTGGCGCAACTGCGACAGATAATCCACCCCGGCGTTAATCACGACCCAGCCAATTCCGGCTGCAACTGCAGCCTTAGCTACCTGGGGCATTCCCGTACCGACGGGCTCAACGACGATTGCGTCGGGGCGTTTGGTTGGTTCTTGAATGTATTGCAGAATCTGCTGGGTCTGCAGCACAGCGTCATTGTTGGCATAGATGACTTGCACCTTCGCCCCGAGTTTCTGGGCAGCCGCCTGCGCTGACGCTGCTTGCTCTAGTTGGAAATCATTGTCCTCGGTGATCAGAGAGACCAGGATATTCAGTTTGTCCATGGGTCAGGGCCCCGCTCTTTGAAGTGAAAGAGCACCGCACTTCTATACGAACTATTAACGCATTCTAGTAGTGGCAGTTCTAGGTAACTTTAGTTTGCGAGATCGCGCTCGAGAAAGCCCCTTCTTCAATCATGTGCGAACATTGGAGATGCTTCGTAAGTGGTTGAAGTTACGCAAGATGGTTGAAATCAGCCACCCCGTTTTTCGCAACTTTTCAGCATCTGAATGGTTCCAATGAGTAGAAGGAATTGGCTGAGTTCCTGGATCCGCATGGTAGAAAAAATGCGGAATTCAGGGCCGGAGGTGCATATGCGTTATCTGAAATATGTAGCGTTGGTCGCAGTATTGATGATGCCGCTGGCGTATTCGCAAGCGCAGGTAAGAGTCGCAGTGGGGGTTGGAGTCGCTCCGGCTTACGTGGTCTCGGGTCCGCCGGTCTGTGCCTACGGATACTACAACTACTATCCGTACGCCTGTGCGCCGTATGGCTACTACGGCCCAAACTACTTCGTGAACGGCATCTTTATCGGAGCAGGACCGTGGTACCACTGGGGACACACGGCATGGTACTGGAACCGCCCAGTGGTCGTACATCGTGGCTACTATGGCCGCCCTTATTATGGCCGACCTGTTTACGTACGACCTGGGTTCCACGGCTATCGCCGCTGAGCAAATTTGATGAGCGGTAGAAAAATACAGTGGCCGACAGCCTGGTGCTGTCGGCCTTTGTCTTTGGACACTCCGACGCTGTACCAGCCGACCGCATTCTTGCTAGAATGTCGCGTCGCTCAACCCCGCTCGCGGTAGTAAAATAGACGCAGAACCTCTCAGGAGACTGACACTTTTATGGCCTATGTGATTGCTGAGCCGTGCATCGGCACCAAAGACACCGCCTGTGTAGATGCGTGTCCGGTCGATTGCATTCATCCCAAGAAAGACGAGCCCAACCACGCAACCGAAGAGTTGCTATATATCGATCCTGTGGAATGCATCGACTGCGGCGCCTGCGTCCCGGTCTGCCCGGTATCAGCGATTTTTGCGCTGGATGATCTGCCGGAAAAGTGGGCCGCATTCACCGAACGCAACGCCAAATACTACGGCCGCTAAGTTCTGGATTTGCGCATCGCAACAGGCGCGCGTCTGCCAGCAGGCGCGCGCCTTGGTGTTTTATGCGACCAGATGGGTTCTCTTGGAGTCTTGCCTGGAAGGCTGTGGGAAATCAGCGGTGGGCCATGCCATAGCAAACGGCATATGCTGAGCCACCCAAATTGACGTACGAAGTGATCCGCTCGAGCTTGTGATGTCCTGTCTTGTGGAATAGATAGCTCACGCCCATTACGCCACCGGTTTCCAGCGCAAAATTCGCCGCCAGCGCCGGAGTGCTTCCGCTCATCAGTCGGGTCACCGGGTTCATTTCCTTACCGGAATGTTCCAGATTCCACCGCGTCACAAAAAAGTCAGATGCCGCGAGGGCTCCATTTGCCGCGAATAGAATCTGGTTCTGCCGGTCCCAGAATGGGTGTACGGCAGGCTTCGTTGGCGGCTGAACCACAACGATTGCCATGGCCGGCATCGATCCTGCCGGTCGCGGAGATCCGGTGGGTAAGATCACGTCAGCAGGCTTTGCAATGGCCAACGTGTTGGCGTCAATTTCCGCCGCCTCGGAATGATTCTTACTTGTCGCGGCAGGCGCAACGTCCTGGGCTTTCAGAAGCCCGGACGTCGCCAGCACAGCCATAAGGCCGAATCCTAGAAATTTGTGTGTTAGAGAATTCTTCATGACCTTGGTATCAAACCCCATTGTCCCTATGGCCTTGTACTTTCGCATTGGACACGCCGCAGCGGAAGGGCTCCAAAGTGCCATTCCCGAGTATTACTCCGGTAACCTCGTTTGCTCGGTTCCACTAGAATCAATCACGAGATGGCGCTTCGGGAATCAGAGGCAATCGTGCTCCGTACGTATCCGCTGCGCGAGGCTGACTTGCTGGTGACGCTCTTCACGCGCGCAGAAGGAAAAGTTCACGGCGTGGCCCGCTCGGCAAAGAAGTCCAAGCGCCGCTTCGGAGGAGCCCTCGAGCCTTTGACCTATGTACGCGCTTTCTATGATGTCCGCGAGCGACGGGAACTCGCGCGGCTCGATTCCTGCGAAGTTCTGGATTCTCCACTGGCATCGGAAGTGAGCTACGCTCGCGCCGTTGGCCTCGGCCATATCGCCGAGTTGCTCGATGAGTTGCTGCCCGACCACGAGGCGAACGATGCAATCTTTCGGCTTACGCTCTCCGTTCTCAACGTCCTGACTGGGCCGGACATCTGGATGCCAGTGACCTACTTCGACCTCTGGTTGACGCGTTTGGTGGGATTCCTGCCTGAGTTAACCGAATGCGTGGTGTGCGGACGTAATCTGAACGGCGGACGCGCCTATTTTCATGCCCTGGCGGATGGCCTGATGTGCATCGATGACAAGCGCTTAGCATCTTCAGAAATCTCCGGAGAATCACGGTCATTGGCCGCCCGCATATTTCGATCTCCGGTTGACACATTTACCCAGAGTCCCTGGCCGAAATCACAAGGCGCCGATCTCCGCAAGTTCCTCATCCAGATTCTCCAGCGGCACATAGAGAAGAAGTTGGTTACGGCCGGAATGCTGGAAAAAATCGATTAGCTTGAGCAAATCCGCGAGACCCTAGCTGACGGCCCCCCGTTCCATCCGTTACAATCATCGATTAACCTTCGGACGCCGAATCTGACAGTGTCTCCAGCTAAGCCCAATCCGTTGACGTTCCAGGAGCTTGTTCTTCGCCTGCAGGCTTTCTGGGCCGAACGTGGTTGTGTATTGCAGCAACCCTATGATGTCGAAGTGGGTGCGGGCACGATGGCGCCTGAGACCTTCCTGCGCGTCCTTGGTCCCAAGCCGTACAAAGTGGCTTACGTGCAGCCCTCGCGCCGGCCCGCCGACGGGCGATACGGCGAGAATCCAAACCGGCTTTTCAAGCACATGCAGTTGCAGGTGATCCTTAAGCCGCCGCCGGAGAACGTTCAGGAGCTTTATTTAGAGTCGCTAGGCGCGATCGGGATTAACCTTCGCGATCACGACATCAAGTTCGAAGAGGACAACTGGGAAGCCCCCACGCTGAGCGCCTGGGGTGTCGGATGGCAAGTCATGCTCGACGGCCTGGAGATTACGCAGTTCACCTATTTCCAGCAATGCGGAGGAATCGATCTGCTGCCGATCTGTGCTGAACTTACCTATGGACTTGAGCGCATCGCAGCGTTCTTGCAAGATGTCGATTCGATCTATGACATCGTATGGGCGCGTGATCCTTTGACTGGCGCGCCAGTGAAATATGGCGAGGTGCGTCTCGCCGATGAAGTGCAATTTTCTGTCTATAACTTTGAAGCTGCTGACGTCGAGAAAGCGTGGAAGCACTTCGACTTATACGAGTCAGAGTGCAAAGCCCTGATCGACAAGTATTCCGAGCAATCGAAGGACAAGGGATCCGGAGATCGCCACGCCTTTGACAAGGCGCGTTTCCCGCTTTTGGGCGCTTATGATCTCTGTCTGAAGTGCTCGCATCTGTTCAATATCCTTGATGCCCGCGGTGCTATTTCTGTGACGGAGCGTGTGGGTGTAATTGCGCGTGTGCGCGCCCTGGCTGTGGGGATCGCGAAAGCCTGCGTGGACCAGCAGAAGGAAGTAGTTGCTGAGACGTCCGACGAGCCAGAACAGGCTCAGGGCAAAGAGGCCAAGCCAAGTAAGCGAGTGCTGTCACCTGTGGGGTAGGTGGTTTCCACAAGTTCGATGTGATTCACATCACATGCGATGCTTCACCAGTTTTGAGACACTTGATGGTTTGAAGGGATGCCAGATTTTCTCCTAGAGATCGGGTGTGAAGAGATTCCGGCGCGCATGATCGATGCCGCATCCGCGGAATTGCGGGAGCGCGTGGGCGCTCTGCTGACTCGTGAGCGGCTGGGAGGCGAAGGAGTTACGAGTTTTGATACTCCACGTCGGCTTGCCATCATGGCTCGAAACATCGCTGCTTCACAAGCTGATGTGGTCGAGCAACTGACCGGGCCTTCCGTGAACGTTGCCTACAAAGATGGTGAGCCGACTCCGGCTGCCCACGCTTTCGCGAAGAAGGCCGGCTTGGATGTCTCCAAACTGGAGAGGGCTACTACTCCGAAAGGTGAATACATTGCGGCAAAAGTAACCCGCAAAGGGCGCACCTCCGGCGAAATCCTCGCGGAAAGCCTTCCCCGGGAGATCTCCACGATCTACTGGCCCAAGAACATGTACTGGCGCAAGCCGACAGAGCGCTTCGTGCGCCCGGTGCGCTGGCTTGTCGCGATGCTGGATGGCGAGACGATCCCCCTTGAGTTTGACGGCATCCGAGCTGGGAATTCGTCGCGCGGCCACCGTATTCTCACCGATCGAGCCGTCAGGATCCCGCATGCAGGTGCTGTTTATGTGGATTCCTTACGAGATGCCAAGGTGCTTGGCCGCGGCGAACGCGAGCACCAGATTCGCAAGGCGCTCGATGCCGCTACCCGCACCATTTCTGGAGCACGCTGGCGGGAAGACAAGGCTCTACTGGATACCGTCGTGAATCTTACGGAGTATCCGTCGGTGATCATTGGTGGATTCGATCCGCAGTTCCTCGCTCTTCCTGAGGAAGTCCTTGTCACGGTGATGCGCGATCACCAAAAATACTTCGCGGTGGAAGATGGCAATGGCAAGCTCCTGCCACACTTCCTCGCTGTGCTGAACACTGACAGCGATCCGCAAGGCCTGATTCGCCACGGTAACGAACGGGTGCTGCGAGCGCGATTTAACGACGCGCGATTTTTCTGGCAGACCGATCAGAAACAATCGCTGCTGGACCGATTCGACTCGCTGCGCAATGTCACGTTCCAGAAAGATCTCGGCAGTTATTACGATAAGACTCAGCGCGTGCAACGGCTTTGCAGCTGGTTATGCGAGATCCTGAAGCAGAATGAAGTGCCCGTGCGTCCGGGAGTGGTTCACAAGGCGGCCTGCCTGGCCAAGACCGATCTCACTACCGAACTGGTCAAGGAGTTCACGGAGCTGCAAGGGATTGTCGGCGGACTGTACGCGCGCGTGCAGCAACTGGATCCAAGCCTTCCCGAGGCGACACGATTCGCGATCGCCGACACGATTTACGATCAGTACAAGCCGGAATCGACGGACGATTCCGTGCCCCGCTCGACCGAAGGGGCGATCCTTTCTATCGGCGATAAGGCGGATACGATTGCTGGAATGTTTGCCTTGGGGCTGGTGCCGAGTGGATCGAAAGATCCGTTTGCTCTGCGGCGGCAGGCCAATGGAATTGTCAAGATCATCGCCGAAAAGAAGCTCCCCCTGCGCTTGAGCGACATGATGCAGGATGCGCGCGCCGGATATCAGAAGTCGCAAGCTGAGAAGAAGTTCATCGACGACTCGAAGTATAGAGAGTCAATGACAGGTTTCTTCCGGGAGCGCCTGGAATTCTATCTGCGAGATGTTCTGGGTTATCCCTACGACGTCGTGAAGGCAGTGTTGGCCGCGGATGCAGACAACGTTGTGGATTCTCTGGCTCGTGCCGAAGCCGTCAAACAGGTGCTGCACATACCTGAGTTCCAAGCAATTGGTGCAGCCTGTAAACGCATTCGCAACATCCTGCGACAAGCGGAAGATAAGGGGATCGCTCCATCGGCCAGCATTGAATCCTTGCCCGAAGCGGCTCAAGAGGAAAAGAGTCTGATTGCGTACCTTCAAGACAGCGGCAGTAAGGTGGAAGCGCATCGGGCGAAGCGCGAATACCTGGAGGCCTTACGGTTGTTGGCCACGGCGCGTGAGCCTGTGGACAAGTTCTTCGACAAGGTAATGGTGATGGTGGACGACACGCGGGTCAGGGCGAACCGGCTGGCTTTACTGCGGACACTGTTGCACCAGTTTTCCACGATTGCAGACTTCTCCGAGATCGTGGCAGAAGCGAAGTGAACGGTAATTGGAAAATTTGGTAATTGGGAAATTGAAAGGCGTGGCTGGTTTTTCAATTACCAAATTTGCCCCATTACAAAATTCATCTCAACAAAGGACTCATACACTATGGCGACAATGACACTCCCCGAAACTGAAACCAAAGAAACCAAGAAGTCCACCACTAAGTATGTGTACTCGTTTGGCGGAGGCAAGGCCGACGGAAACGGCAAGATGAAGGACGTGTTGGGCGGCAAGGGCGCCGGCCTGGCTGAGATGACGAACGCCGGACTACCCGTGCCTCCGGGATTCACCATCCAAACCGAGGCCTGCCGCGAGGACATGCGAGGCGGTCTATCGCCTGACGTCAACAAGCAGATGGATGAAGCGCTCGCAAAGCTCGAAGCATTGCAGGGACAGAAGCTGGGCCAGGGCGAAAATCCGCTGCTGGTGAGCGTGCGCTCGGGTGCGAAGTTCTCCATGCCCGGCATGATGGACACGATTCTGAACCTGGGCCTGAACGACGACAGTGTGCAGGCGCTGGCCAAGCGGAGCAACAATCCGCGGTTCGCCGCAGACTCCTATCGCCGCCTGATCCAGATGTTCGGCAACGTTGTGCTGGATATCGAAAAGGCTGCGTTCGATGAAGTCTTCGACGCCAAGAAGAAGCAGCGGAAGACTAAGTTCGACACCGACCTGACCGCCAAGGATCTGCAGGAAGTCATCGTCGAGTACAAGAAGGTCGTGAAGAAGCATGCCAAGCGTGACTTTCCGCAGGATCCGCGCGAACAGCTGACGATGGCCCGCGACGCCGTTTTTCGGTCGTGGCAGAACGATCGCGCCAAGCACTATCGCCGCATCAACAATATCGACGACATGCTGGGCACGGCGGTCAACGT